>Ga0214919_10000702_pt1 | contig 57243 bp, 47 predicted proteins | sample LL1503_MetaG_FD_177994 | JGI IMG/M metagenome (GOLD analysis project Ga0214919, IMG submission 177994) | Freshwater microbial communities from Lake Lanier, Atlanta, Georgia, United States - LL-1503 | ecosystem: Environmental > Aquatic > Freshwater > Lake | place: USA: Georgia | collected... | reverse complement strand
TCATATTTTTTTTAAATAAGATTTAATAAATTGGGATATATTTTCATTACTATAAAATTTATTTACTTGTTTATAAATAATACTAATTGAATTACTAGAATGTTGTTTATTTGACATTAACTGATGGAATGTTGTAATATGTTTTCGAAATTGTTTAATTAATAATTCAATATCAAGTTTTCCAGATTTATTTTTTAATCCTTCATTATTCAATAGTTTTGAAATATCTAATTTAGCATCAATAATTATATTACCACTTAATAATGTTGAATAGTTCTTTCTATTTGTTTTTTCACTAAATATATTAGTTACATTTGGTAGATGTAATTGTGTTGCATTAATAATTTTTTTAACGTGTTTAATCGTCTTAGCTGCTAATTCAAGATAACTAAGTAATTTATTTACAATAGGAACTTTTTGTTCATCATCAAAATATACTACAGTGTATCCATTTTCATAGAAATCTATTGTAATTATAATTACATTTTTACCAGTATATTTTTCATCAAGCCGCCATTGCCATTGTATATATTCCATATTATCTAATTTAAATTTACTATTGTGTTTTGTTCTGAGTAATTTATCGAGGTCTTGATAAGAATTTTTTTGTAAAAAACTCTTGTTCATTTTAATATATTTAACTTTATTATCATCAATTCCCACATATTTAATAACCGGGTGATAATAAGAAGTAGTTAAGTTATTGTATAGATTGGCTAGATTATATTTTGTTTTTAATTTTAAACTTAATGAATCAAAAATTATATTTTTACAATAACATTCTTTAAAAGTAATACAAGTATCATTATAAATTGATTTTTTAAATGTATTTAATTTAAAATAGTTATATATTTCTTTGTATTCACTAGATCCCATTTTTTTATATTTTACTGTTAAATTTTCAGGGTAGTAAAATTCTAGTATTTCTTTTGCAAATATATCTGTGTCATCTTTGCCTTTGTCTTTTCCTTTGTCTTTGTCTTTGCCTTTATCTGATTCTGGATCATTTTTTAATAGTTCTTTCATATCATTTTTAAATATTATAAAATATTCATTATTAATTGTTTTATTATAAAAATTTAGAGTTAAATGTTGAAAATATTCACTATCAATAATAATATTTTCATTTATTCTAAAGTTAATATTTTTAGTGGTAGATTCAGTCCCATATTCATTAGAACTATATTTATATTTATTAATTAAATAATCAATATTTTGATAACCATAATAAATATTTTGAGAATCTCCAGATGTATAATTATATTTAACCGTTAATATAATAGGAATATTTAATAAAAGATGATATAAATCTTCATCATTAATACTTTCATTATAAGTAAATTTATCTTTAGTAATAATTTCAGGAGTAGTCTTATTGTGTTTACCGTGTTTATCGTGTTTATCGTGTTTATCGTGTTTATCGTGTTTATCTTTATTACCTTTATAGTTATATTTATCTGGTAAAAGGAATTTAATTCTAGATTCAATTTCATTTTTACTCATATAAGTAATTGTATAAATTTTATTAAAAAATGCATCATTACTAATTGTAGTTTCATCTCCATATATAAAATTAACTAAATTTATAAAATGTTTATAATTAATATTTTTTGAATATTTATATATAAGCATATTAACAGGCATATAATCTTCTATTTCATCATTTTTTGTATGTGTACGTGTATATGAATGTGCATGTAAATGTATATTCGTCTGATTTTTTATTGTTTCATAAAGAATAATTCTAATGTGTTCGATTGGTAAATTTTCTTCGATATATTCGTATATAAAATACACATTATAATTTTGTAAGGTTCCGAATTTAGTATTAAAATGTGGTATAACATTTTCTAATTCTTTTATTTCATTTGTAGTTAATAACGATTTTATATATTTTTCATTATATATATATACATTATCATTTGTATCATCTTCTTGAGTATTATTTAATTCTATTTTACCTTTATCTTTGCCTTTGTCTTTGTCTTTATATTTTTCTTTTGCATTTGCATTTGCATTTTTTTTATTCTCTAGTTTTGTTAAAATAATTTTAATATTATCATTATGATTTCCTACAAATATTAATTTATTATCTAAATCATCAATGTTTATTGATTTTATAATGAATTTTAGTATTGCCAATGATTTAATGGACTTACAAATATTTAAATCAGTTTCTGCCATTCTTATTTTATTCTATACACATATAATTTTATATATTATTTATACTATTATTTATACTATTATTTATAATTTTAGATAAAATAAAATTATTATTTAATTCTATTATTTAATTCTATTATTTAATTCTATTATTTAATTCTATTATTTAATTCTATCAAGAATTTTAAATATTTGTAAAATGTAAGTAATACATAATATATAATTAAAAATGATTGACATAGTAACTGCAATTATTATAATTTCATTAATAGTAATAATTTATAAATACTTTGAAAAAAATAGTTACGATGTAGTGATGGTTGTATCTGAAACTAATGGAAAACAATATTTAGTTCGTAATTTACCTGATAAACAAGAAGCTGCTAATTTACTTGGTAATATTTCAATAAAATTAGAAAATTTAGTAGAAATAATGAAAACTTCAGGATACGAAGTTATATATAATAAATATATTAAAATAGATGTAGATAAAGAAACTAGTAATGGAGGTAATGGAAATGGAAATAAGAGCAAGGATTTAATTCAAGGTCAAGAAGGTGGTTCAAGTGAAAAACAAAGTTTGGAAAATGATATGAAAATGAAATTAAAAGATGATATTGAAAGATTAGTAAGTAATTTTAATCCTGATGCATTTAGTGAAACTACTCCAGATAGTAAATATACTAGTTATAGTGTTAATAAGGGTCAATCTGTACATTTTTGCGTTAGATCAAAAACAAATGATAAACTTGTAAAAGAAAATATTATGACATTTGTTGCTATTCATGAATTAGCACATTTGATGACAAAAAGTATTGGGCACGATCCTGTATTTTGGAATAATATGAGACTACTTCTTAAAATTGCAATTGATAACGGACTATATAAAAATGTTGATTTTAATAAAAAACCTGAACCTTATTGCGGTATTACTATAAGTGATACACCATTGAAATAATAATTTTTTTGTTTAAAAAAATTGAATTAATATTATAAATATAATAATATAAATATAATATTATAGATATAATATTATAGATATAATTTAAAACATATCTAGAAGCAAATATATATCTAGAAGCTAAAAATGGAAACACAAACTATTACAACTCGTTTTGAACATGCGGGACCTAGGCACCATAGTAAAATATTCTATCAACCAATTTATTTTATTTCAAATAATCTACTTCAAAATATATTGAATAATAATGGATCTAATAAATTTAAACCTGAAATGATAGATAATAAATTAGAATTCTATCTAGATATAAATAAATATATAGAATTTATTAAAGATATAAAATTAGAAATGACACAGAGCGACAGTATTGGTTCAGAACACAATACTACAGATGAAATAAATCTAAATTTTATTCTAGATAGATATGCTACTGACTTAAAATTTATATATGATGGTGCAGAATTCAATATTAAAACAGATAAACTTATTAAACAATATCCTGTTCCAACAGGTTATAATGAGGTTACTATATCTAGTACCTATGAAATAACTTGTAAATCAGTTGATCTAGATAAATTTAATGCATTTGTAAAAGAAAGTATTTTATATTACCATAAGCATTTTAGTGGTGTATCTGAAGATTCCAATAAATTATCAATGTATATTAGCGGTTCTGAAGGAAATTACTTTGAGCATTTGGGAAGACGTAATAAGCGCTCGATGGATACAATTTACCTCCCTCATAAACAAAAACAGCATATTATAGATGATTTGAGTAATTTCTTAAAACCGGAAACTAAGCAACGCTATAGTAAGCTCGGAGTAAATTATAAACGTATATATTTATTAGAAGGTGTACCTGGTTCCGGTAAGTCATCATTTATTATGGCTCTGGCATCTAAGTTTGATTACAATATAGCTATTGTTAGTTTTACTCCTAAAATGACTGATGTTAATTTAATTAGAGGATTGCGGTCTTTAGATGAAAGTCAAAGAAGTAGAGATGATGATGAAAAAGAAGGAAAAAAAAAGAAATTTTTTATTGTATTTGAAGATATGGATTGTATTTTTAAAGAGAGAAAATCAAACGATGAAAATAAGAACGCAATAACATTTAGCGGACTTCTTAATGCCCTAGATGGTATTACAACCAGTGAAAATCTTGTATGCTTCATAACTACTAATTATAAAAATAATTTGGATAGTGCTTTAATTAGACCTGGTCGAGTTGATTATATTATGAATTTTGATTATGCAATTAAAGAACAAATTATTGAAATATTTAAAATATATACATGTGAAACATCAACAGATGAAATAGAAACTAATAAGATTGCAAAGGAATTTTTTGATTCATTACAAGATTTGAATATTAAAATATCTACTAGTTTGCTACAACAATATTTGATGAAGTATTTGGACAAGCCAGAAGATGCTATTAAGAACCTATGCGAATTAAAGAAAATGTATGATGCTTGTCATATTAGTAATGATGCTGGGGAAACAGGTCTCTACAACTAAGTGCGAAGGAACCCATGGTTCCCTCGAGCTCCCTCCTTTTTTGAAAATAACTTCGTAAGTTAGGTAATAAAAAACTTATATAAAACTTCAATTTTAGTAAGGTTTTTATTTTTACAATATTAAACTGTAACTTTTTTTGTTTTTGAATGACCGTATTTATATTTTTTTCTTGATTTATTTGCTAAAATAAATGCTTTTTTTTTATGATCGCATCCTTTCTCAATTATATCATAATCAACTGCTGCAGATTTACCAGCTGTTATTGAACTTGCTAATCTTGCTAATCCCCAAGATTGTGCTGTTTGATTAGGTCGTGAACCGGATGAATAATATGCACCTTCTCCTTTCTTTACAATTTTTTTTAATGCTGATAGTTTACACCCAGTTTTCAATGATAGCTCTTTATTAGGTGTAATAGTTTTAATATCATATATTTTACTAGCATTTAATATATGATTTGATTTTTTATATTTATAAGATGATAATTTTTCACGTGTATAATATTTATCTTTTTTGTATAGTTTTTTTGATTTTATTAACATTTTACTTTGTTTTTTTTTTATCATTTGATGTTAATATTTTTGGTAAATATCTGCTTGGAAATTTTATAAAACTCATTTATTATATAATATTAATAATCTATAATGTATAATCTATAATCTACTACTATATGATATTTATATTTTATGATATTTATATTATTTATTTTCTAGATATATATTAAGATATAAATATCAACTATAATTTATAAAATCAAAAAATGGAATCTGGTCTAATGATGTTGTTGCATTCTTTAATAATTGGTATTGTATTATACCTTTTAATGAAATATATACTCGGTCAAAATCAAGCTGTTGCTGAAAATCGAAGCATTGTAATTGCAGCTGTAATATTGATATATATGATTTTATTTGGTCATGGTTTACCAAATTCAATGAATAAAAATCTATAATAGTATCTTACATCTTACTAAAATATTCTTTAACTTTTTGTAAAGCTAGATATCGATGTGAAATCATATTTTTTTTGGATTGTTCCATTTCTCCAAAAGTTTTATTCTCATATTCTCCATCAGGTTGAAAAATAGGGTCCCATCCAAACCCAGATGTTCCACGTGCAGGGACTATTTTGCCATTTACTCGACCAATAAATAATTTTATTGCTTTATTTCCATTTTTGTCTTTTGTTTTTCCATCTGTATATGCAAATATTGTTTGAGCGTATGCACTTTTGTCTTCGTATCCAAGTAATAATTTATTAAGACCATCTAGACCTGTTTTATCTAGAAACCATTTTATATATGGTCCAGGAAGACCACCTAATGCATTAAAACATAATGAAGTATCTTCAATAATTAATGGTTCTTCGATAATTTCACCGGCAAATCTACATTTTATAGTTGCAATATATTCTGGTTCTCCTTGCAATTCTGGTAAATCTATATTATTAGATACTATTGTAAAATTTTTTTTAGTATCTATATAGCTTTCATCTAGAATGGCTTGTAATTCATTAACTTTATTTTGATTAGTAGTTATGAAAGAAATAACAGTAGCAGTATCCATATTATTATCCATATTATTATCCATATTAGTTTTTATTATTCTAGAGTCTAGATAATTATTATATATAATGATAATTATATTATTTATAATCTTTATACGTTTTATAATGTTAATTTTTATATTAAAAAATAATAATTAGTATTATAAAAATTACCAATTATAAATCATATAAATCATATTATGTTCTATTATTTACTCTATAATAGTTCATTTTCATTTATTGTTGAAAGTCGTTTGTTTTCTACAATTCTATATGGTAGTATTTTATACATTTTAACACATGCAGTATTAAATTACTGTGATATATCAATTCTTAATATTATTAATAATTATTATTGGACTTTATTTACTCTAGACATAATATCTTTTTTATATTCATTATATCAATCAGTTTTATATGGAGATGTAAATAATAATAATAATAATAGCAATAATACAAATAGTCAAACTGATTTAAATGTTAGTTTCAATTTATTAAAAAATAAAATAAATACAATGCTAGATAGAAAGAATGATTTAACAGTAACACAGATACCAATACAACAAAATAATTCATATTCTAATCAGAGACAAACAAATGAAAATAGTAATACAATAAATAATACACCAAATAATAAATCAAATAAATTTTCAACACCTATTAGTCAATTACAAAACTTAAAAAAAAATGGCAATGGCAACCCTAATACAAATGCAAATAAATCTTCTACACCAATAAGTTTAATTCGTAATAATATAAATATAGTTGAACCTTTTATAGATGACCTATACGACCAAGATAGTCAAAATGATGGTAATCAAGGTAATCAGGGCGGTAATCAGGGCGGCAATCAGTATTCAGAAAGTGTTGCAGGAAGCGATGTAGGGAGCATTATGGATTTAGCTGATTTTGAAACAACCTTGTAATTTTTTATTATTATTTTTATGATTATTATTATTATTATTATTATATACTTTAATAATTTCTAGTTTTGGTAAATAATTACAAGCATTTGATAGAATAGTTTTTATTGGTATTCTAGATATATTATTATCAATTTCTAAATATATATTTTCAAATCTATCTTCGTCATTTATATATTTTATATCTTTTATATCTTTTGTTTCATTTTGATATTTTAGAATACCTAGAATAATATTGTATTTTTTAGAATTATCTAAAATATTAGATAAAAATGTATATTTTTTTGATGTAGCTAGAATAGTAATAGGTATATTTATATTATTATAATCTATTAAAAATATACCTATTACTATAAAATTATATGTGTTATTTATATTATTACCTTTTGTGTATCTAGATACATATATAGGAGCTAATGAATAATTAATGCCTATTTTTAATAATTTAAAGTCTATACTAAATAATTTATTATATTTTTCAATATTATTTAACCAATATTTAATTATATCAGAATAAGTAAAAGGTAATTGTATATCTTCAGTATCTATTGCTTTATGATCTATATCTTTACTATCTATAAATTTATAATGTTCTAGAGATGTTAATATATATTTAATATTATCTTTTATAGTAATTGTTTTATCTTTCCAACTTAAATTAGATGCCATACATTTTAAATTAAATAGTTCAAATTTTAACATTTTCTTTTTTGTAGGTATCTCTACATACTTATTTCTAATTATGTTTATGTTTTATATTTTATTTATTTTTATAATTCTATTTCTATTTTATATTTCAATTTTGTTTTCTTATCTATATTATATGTAATAGTAATAATTAGAAATAATAATTAGAAATAATTATAAATAGTATCTAGATACAGATATATAAATATAAGCAAAAAACAAAATAAACACAACACAAAACAAACAAAATGTATATATTATATTCTATGACAACCCTACTTATTATAATTCTGATTATGATTAAGATAAATGAAAGGTCAAATCGGAAAGAAGGATTTACGTCAGGTTTTACAAGTTTTGCAGGTATAAATAGTAATAGCGATACACCCTGGACTATTGAAAAAGCAACTAAATTAGTAATTACTGATATTCTTAAAAAAATTATAAATCAAATAAATACAAAAACTGGAATGAGTTATGTATTTACTGCATACGACCAATTGGGTCAAGAAGTCTTATGTCCCAAGCGAACCAAATTTACTGCAGATATTTTTCTACATGAAATGAGAAATCTAGAAACTCGCCGAATGATAGTAATATTCATAGTAAATTTTGCTACTAAACAAGTTGATATAGAATACATAAATCTTAGTAATGCATTTAAACTTCCAGAAAAGCAATTTATGGATCATCCAAGTCCCGAACTTATTTTACAAGACGATAATTTATTGCGCAATGAATATCATATTATGGGTTTAAATAATTCAAAGATAGAATTTTCTATTTTACGAGACGAACAAGGAAGACCCAAACAGATACCTACACCTACTGAATTTAATAAATGGATTCTACCTTTGGGTATAGATCAAGCTAGTCAAAATCCTCAAGCTCTATTTCCTTCTCGGAGACAAAGTACATGCTGGGATTCAAATGGTGCAAACTATATTGAACCACAAACAAAATTAAAAATGGGAGTAAATAATAGCCCTATGATTAAATTCCCATACATTTATGATAATCCTACAGTAAATCGCCAAAAAGAATGGAATACTGATTATAAAGGTATGTTTGATTTAGTAGATAGCGCTGGAAATGGAATAGGTAGAGGTGTTGCTAGTTCTCCTTAAACAAAAATAAAAAAATACAAAAATAAAAAAAAAATAATAATAATAATAATAATAATAAATTTTAGATTCATTTATTTTTTCGCATAATTGCCCTTTGACCTCTTGATATATGAGTATCATCAAGATCTTTAACTCGTGAAAATTTTAATGAACCATCATTAAGACTATATATTATTTTTTTTATATTATTATTCTTTAAACATTTAACACAATTTGCACAAGGTGCCGAATTTGTAATAATATTATCAGTAGTAATTCTTACTACAATAATACATTGCTTACCTAATTTACGCCTTATATCATAATCATTATAACCCTTACGCCTATATAAATTAATATATTTATCAATAACATTTTCTTCACTGTGGGTAGTTAATTGGTTTGCGTTCTCTCCGTTTCTTCCTTCCATTTTCAAAACTGTTTGGAGCAGACATATTACCCAAACTCGCACCATGCTTAGAGCATTCCACGGTACTCTTCATACTAATATTAATTGCATTTTTAATACTCATTTTTATAAGTTTATAAGTTTATAAATTTATAAGTTTATAAGTTTATAAGTTTATAAGTTTATAAGTTTATAAGTTTATAAGTTTTGTATTAAATATATTAGATTTTTTTATATTCAATTTTTATATTCAATCTTATCTATATTTAAAATATTTATTTAATATAGTAATCCAATATATTTACTAATATCATGAAGAAATATAAAATAACTAAAAAAAAAACTAAACAATCTAATAAAAAAACTAATAAAAATATTCTATATTTACCATTGCAATATAATGTAATAATTGTAGGATGTGCTAGAGATATTGAAAAATATTTGCCAAATACAAAAGAAAAACTACAAATGATAAAAACATTATTTAAGTCTTCAAAAATTATTATATATGAAAATGATTCAAAAGATAAAACATTAGATATATTAAAAGAATGGGAAAATGAAAAATTAATAAAATTAATAACTGAAAAAAATATTAAAGGTGAAAGAACAGAGAGATTAGCATATGCTAGAAATTTATTATATAAAGAAGCTATGAAACATAAATTTGATTTACTTATAATAATTGATATGGATGATGTAATTAGTTTGCTATCAAAAGAATCTATATTAAGTTGTTTTAAATTAAAAGAAAATTGGGCAATGGTTGGTGCAAATCAAAATCGTATTTATTATGATTTATGGGCATTAAGAACATATGATAATTGGATGCCATTTGATTGTTGGAGTTGTATAAATATAGAAAAAAAATCATATAAATATTGTTTAAATAGTAGATGGAAAAATGTACCTGAATATAAAAAACCAATAAAAGTAAAATCATGTTTTGGTGGTACTGCAATTTATAAAAGAAAATATTTAAATAATTGTTCATATGGTAATGGAATGCAAAAAATTGGAAATATTACTACTGAAATTTGCGAACATGTTTATTTTAATAAATGTATTATAAATAATGGTGGAAAAATTTATATTAATCCAAAATTTATAAATTCTTAAACTACATTACCAATATTTAATATTTAATAATTTAATATTTAATATATATTATATATATATATAAAGAATGAATAAAACTAAAAAATCATCTAAAAAATCATCTAAAAAATCATCTAAAAAATCATCTAAAAAATCATCTAAGAAATCATCTAAGAAATCATCTAAGAAATCATCTACAAAATCATCATCACTATATTGTTGTCCAGATAGAAAAAATAAAATACAATGCAGTAAAATTACACCAGAATTTAATATAAATATAAATAAAAAAAACAAATATGCTATTATGACACTAATATTTGGAGGAGATTCATATTTACCCGGTATATTATTACTTGGTTCAAGTATTAGGAAATTAATGCCGTCTACAAATTCAAATAATAATAATAATAATAGTATTGACCTTTGTTGTATGGTTACTAAAGATGTATCACAAGAAGCTAAACAACTAATACTAAAGATATATGATCGAGTAATAGACGTTGATTATTTGCAGATACCACCCAACCTTATTAAACATAAAAATCCAAATACACGTAATATCTATTCAAAAACATTTACAAAATTGCGGATATTTGAATTTACAGAATATGATAAAATATTATTTCTAGACACAGATATGTTAATTCTCAAAAAGGATATTTTCAGTCTATTTAATTTGCAAACTCCTGCTGCAATATTTATGGGAAAGCTTAGTAATGACCACACTGAAAGATATTTTAAAAATAAAAAAGCATTGGAAAAATTTAAGAATAAATATTGTAATTGGGAAGGAAAGGAAAAAGAGCTTCATGGTAATTTAATACCCTATAATAATAAATATGAAAATGAAAGGTCATCAAATGGAATGAATATTGAAACATCTGTATTGCTTATTAAACCAAGTATAATTATTGCAAAACAAAGGGATAATTATTTACAATATATTAGAGAAAAAAAGATTAAAATGTCGGGTGATACTGAAATGATGAGTCGAATGTTTAAAGATAAAATATATGCAATTGAACCACGTTTCTTTGGCAGGTGGGTTAATCCAGAAGAACATCCAGAATTAGTAGTATTGGATTTATATGGCAGTGATGGGAAACCCTGGGATACTAGTAAATTTAAAGAATTATTAAAATATGTAGAGGTTGGAGATGTTTCCTATTGGTGGAATATATATATGAAAATGTATGAAAATGTATATAAAAAATATAATAGTAATATGTTAGATAAATTATATGAAAGTATTAAGAAAGTTTTGTAAAAATATTTAATGCATCATGATTAAAGGTATGATGATTCAAGGTATATGAATATTGAATATTTTATATGAAATAATATTTACATAATATTATTTTTTATATAATCTAAAATAAATTTTAATTCTCTAACTTTATTTAATTCTTTAATCAATTCATTTTTTGATAAAAATTTATCAAAATAAAAAACTTTCATATTTATAAATTTTTTATAAAAATATATGTATGTATTTATATTTTTGACTTTTATAATATTATAACTAATAATAATTTTATTTTTTTTATAATAATATTCACCAAAAAAAATATTATCATTTTTAACAATTTTTTCACTTTTTATTGTATTATTTTTATTTGTACCTAATAAATAATTATATATATTGTTAATTAATGCATTTTCATAAAAATATAATTTCCAATTTTGTAAAGATTGTATTTTAGGATATAAATATACATTATTATCAACAATTATAGTAGAAATATTTATAGTAGGATAAGTAAAATATGGATATTTATATGTATAAGTTTGTAACATTTTATATAAAAAAATATCTGCTTGATGATCATATTTAGATGTTAAATAATATTTATTATTTTTATAAATTTCTTTCATAATTTTATTTGCACTTTTTTTATTAATTATATAAGATACTGTACAATAAATTTTACTATCTTTTGTATTATCTGTATATAATTCTTTTAATAAAGTTGTTATATAATTGTATCCTAACATAATAATTTCCCAATCTTTTGGTGCTTCACTAATTATTTTAGAAATTGACTTATTCCAATATATACTAAAATCTACACTTATATCATCTTCCATTATTAATGCAATATCATAATTAGAATTTGAAAATTCTCTAATTGCATTTAAATGTGATAATAAACATGCATATTCTAATTTTAACATTTTAAATTTATCTGTAATAAAATTGCCATATAAATTCTCATCTGATTCTAATTTACCATCAAAAGCTTTTATACGAATATTTTTAATATTAAAATTACTTAATACTTTTTCAGTTTTTAATCTTCTATCAATAGATCTATCTAAATTTATCCAATAAATAATATCAATTCCATTTATATATTTACTATGGTCACCATATACTTTAGTTTCATATTTGTTTTCATATTGATCATCATATTGATTTTTAGTAATTATATTTTTTTTACTATTTGGTTTTATGTTAAAACTTTCTAAATTTTGTAACATAATAGATGTTTTTTTATGTAATTGTATTGATTGTTTTTTTGTTAATTTTATATCATTATTTAAAATATTATCTGGATTATTGATATTATTTGTTTTAATGGTATTAATGGTATTATTTGTGTTTTTTTTATTTTTTATTTTTTTATTTATCATATTAAAGATTATTTTATTAAATAATATAATTACTATATTAAAATATAATAAAATATAAATATTAATTATTAATTATTAATTATTAATTATTGATTATTAATTATTACTCATTTTTAATTTTTTATATAAAAATTATACTTATTCAAAATTAAATATCTTAATCCATTCGCGGTATTTGGGTATAAGCATATTATCAATATTTTTTTTATTAAAAAAGCTATTACATTTCAATATTTTATTAGTTTGTTTGTATTTCTCTAAATCTTTACTATCTTTGTTATCTTTGCCATCATTCTCATATAAATTTTTATAGCAAGTTAATAATAATATTTGCTTTTCAATAGCTACTGTATTAATATTACTCATATATTCTAGAAAATTGGTTAATTGATATATGAATGTTAATGGTATTTTATTGCTATCAATAATAGAATTATGTACTGTAAAATTATCTATAATGTTGAATAAGTTTTCTAATTGATCATCAGTAATACCTTTAAATCCCTTGCCTATTACATAAAATTCACCATTATTACTTTTACTACTATTTGGTTTATATAGACTTATAGAATCAAACAGAACGAAATATAAATATAAATAATTAATAAAAAACTCGCTAGTATCAAGTAGATTATCTATATTTTGCATTTCATTAATATTTTTATAAGGTATAAAATGTTTAACACAACAGGAACTACCAATACTACTACAGGCAATAATAGTTAAAACCTGGTATAAGTCTGTTTGTTTACTATCTATATTATCTTGGTCAAATTCTAAATTGTCATCACAAATAATCAAATCTACATTATTAGATATAGTTTTACCATTTCTAGATTCCCATTTTAATTTAATATTATTCATCATTGATTTAATATTATTAATATTTGTAATTTCTCCGGTATTATCAGCACCCCATAACCAATTTTCATAATTATTATTAATTAAATTATTTATATAATTATTTGTATTAGTATTATTAGTATCATTAGCATTATTATTATTATTATTATTAATATAATTTCTAGATTTTCTAAAATATGGATTAATACAATTAGCTAACCATTCATAATTATTCATATTTAAATTAATACATTTTGTTTCTGCCCAATATTTAGCACACATTATAGATTGTCCAGATGATTCTGATAAATGTAATATTTTAAAGAATTTTACAGTATTAGGTATAAGGTTAAATTCTTTTAATATTTCCCATAATTTTACAAATTGTATATCTATATATGTATTTGTATGCATCTTTGTATCCATCTTTGTATCTATATATTTATTATTTATATATTCACATAATCCAGGTGCAAAGTCATAAGCTGCATATTCTATAGATTTAGGAGCATGATTGAAATATTTAGTAAAATCTATATCTTCTAATATTTTAAATCTAGTTTGTTGTGATAATTTAACTTTATTATAATAATGATTTATAATATCATAATCTTCTAGTTTTTTATTATTTTTTTCTATATTTTTTGTTGTTATAGATATAGATCTAGATCTAGAACTTGTTCTAGATATAGTTTTTTTAAAATTTGTAAGAGCACTTTTGTTTAAATGTTTAGTAATTCTATCATCATATTTAATTAGTTTTATATTTACAGGTATATCTAATGAATAAAAGTTTTTAATAAGTTCATCTTGTTTACCTAATAATACTTTAAGAGCATGTTTATTATAAGGCAATTTATTTACTTCAAACATATTAATTAATCTAGTTAAATTTGTAATATCTTTTTTTAGTATGGCTTCTGGCTTAACATACATATTCCCTTTTCTATCTCTGGCAATTGAATTTTCAATTAGATTATTAACCATTTCAAAATAACCTACAAATATACCTTCTAATTTATTCATTAACAGGGATACTTTAAATTGTAGATTGCTATCTTTCATTATTTCATCTAGCTCAGGTATATTTATATCTTCGATATAGTAAATTGGGGTTATTGGTTTAGTAGATTTAGATGATTTGCGGGATGATGAACTAGATGATAATCTGGATGATTTTATAGTTTTTGATGTATTTCTATTACTATATCTACTATAATTATCATCTGGTTTATTATAGAATAGAGAATGATTAGGATTTTTTTCTGTATAATCTTCATAATAATCTAATACATCACAAGGTTTATATATATAATCTATAGTTTCAATAGCTATATCTATAAGTTTATTTATAATATCATTACTTATATTATCTTTATATCCAGAACACTTTATATAATACTCTGGAACACCTATTAATAAATTTTGATTAATATCATTATCTATGATTTCAACAGTTTTAAATCCATATGCTAGAATAGCTAATATTTTTTTAATTACTGGAATATTAACATTTACTATACTCCAGAATAATAATAAAGTTCCTTCTTTTTCTATAATCTTTAAAGACATTGAAATTGTAGATATTATATTAGGTATTTCTAACATCATTTTATAACTTGCTGTAAAACTTAAAGTTTCAATATATGAATAATTACAAACAACTAAAGAATATTTTTGTTTGGGTATTGAAATTTTATTTTCTTCATTATTATTTTTTAAATTTTTAAGAAATTGTTTATATATATCTAACATCAATATTGATGAATAAAATTTTTTAAATAAATTATAATTTACATATGGATTTTTAAAATTTTTAATCAATTTATTTTGTCTTAAATAATTAAAATTATAATATTCTATAATATCATAATTTAATATTTTATTTATATTAGAATAATTTTTTAATAATAAATATGAGTTAACAATTAATATACATTTATTATTATTAAATTTATTTATAATATAACTATCATAATTTGTATTAAATTTACTATTTTTAAAATTTATAAATTTATTAAATTTATATATAATATTAGAATAATATTGATTATAATTATGTTTATTTAAATCAAAATTACATATTTTATTATCATCTCTATGAATAAAATTAAATAATATATTTAAATTTATTAAATTAAATTTTAAAAATGTATAATTAAATAAATATTTAAATTTAATATAATATTTATCATTAACAATAGATTTAGTAAATAAATTATTCATTATTTATAAATTATAAATTTTAAATATAATATTATAATAATATAATTATAATTATATTATATTATAATAATATTATAATAATATTATAATAATATTATTATAATTATATTATATATTTTATATTTACATATAAATAAATATTATATGTAAATATAAAATATATTACTATTGTTTATCATGTATTAATGCATTACAATTATAATTATTATAATATTCTTTTTTTATAATTTTAGATAAATTTAAAAAATTCATAATAATTTTAGTATTTACAAATTTACTAAGTCTTGATCCTTGTTCATAATTTGCAAAATTACTTTTATAGTGTTCATTATTAAAAACTTGAGCATGTAAGGATAATTGAAGTTGCGAAATACTACCTATATTAAAGAATGTAGATTGTATTTTATTATAATATAATAAATTTAATATTTTTAACATTAATAAATGATTAGTTTGTAAATCTATAAAATTATTCAAAAATATTGGTATTTCATTAAATAATTTTTTATTATTACTACTACTATTATTACTATTATTATTATTAATATTTTCAGCTGTTGAATTTAAAGGAACAATCCATACAATACTTTTACTAATACCATTATTATTTTCATTTAATTCTATAAAATTATATTTACAATTTAATGGATTAAAATATATACGATTGATTAGTATTTTATTTTCAATAGATTTATTAAAAGAAAACATATAATTACTATCTAATATGTTTATTATATTATTTATATATTCTTTATTTATTTTTAGTAAATTTGCATTTATATTATTTAAATTAATAAAATTTAAATTATAAAGAGGACGATATGAATGTGAATATATATTTTTATTTATTTTTTTTTTAAATTCATTAAATTCTCTTTTATAGTCTTCACTATATAAAATATTAAGTATTATAAATGGTTTTGTACTATAAGGATTAGGTATTAATATATTATAATTAGGTAAACTTTCAATTTTTACTAATGGTGAAATAAAAAATTCACTAATATTTATATGAGGTTCATTTGTTCTTTTTTTTATAGTTCTAAATATCAATGGATTATATCGCATAATATTTTTATAGTCACTTGGAGTTAATAATCTATGTTCTAGAACTTTATATAAATTTAATACTTCTGGTATATCTATACTATCAACACGTTCCATATCTACTCTTTCCCATATTTGATCTATATTTTCTTTATCAAATACTTTTATTACATTTTTTAAATATGTTAAAATTTGTTTAATGCAATTGTATAGTTCTGGTTTAAATTTTATAATATAAAATATTTTATTTCTTTCATATACAAAAGTATATATTTTACCTGTTTGTACAAACATTAGTAATATTTTAGATTTTTCAAGAGGTAATGGTAATGCAGATAAATTTGTATTAGTTAATGAAGCTAAATCTAGATCTGTATTTGCTGATTGTGCTACTTCTAATTTTTTGGAATCTATAAATATATCCTTTAAAGTTGTATCAAGTAGTTTAGGAGTTATATCAATATCTTCTATATTTAAATTATAATTAGGTTCAACTTTTGAGGTTGTAGCTAATCCTTCAGGATATGATAATATTTTGCCATCAAGTTCTACAAAGTTTACCTTTTTTCTTTGATATTCTACTCTTAAATTTTTAAGAGGTAAAACTTGTCCTGGAGGTAATTGTGATAACATATATATTATCTCTTCTAAAGTAATACTATTTGAATATTTATATGCTTGTTGTTGTATATTAGACATTGTATGAACATATTCAGTTTTTATATGAAATACATCACCATAATTATAATGAGAATAATATAATTTATAATCTTCTGTACCATTTACAATACCATATATTTTAGATAATCTAGTTTTAATACAATATTCTAATCTTTTTAAAATTTTATGATGTTCATTTGTTAATTCTCTAAAATTAAATATAGCAGGTACATAATCACCTTTTAATTTTTTAATATCAGGACTATCTACATTTAATTTTTTAAATATAAGAAATACATAATTAATAGTCATCATAGGTTTATTTAAGCATTTATTTGCTAATGTATTATAAAATGCTTTTTGTAATTCTTTAAATTTATTTTGAAATTCTTCATTAGAAATAAGCTTAGACGGACCAGGAGGACTATTTTTATAAAAATCTTCTATATATTTATAATAACTTTCATAATCATAAAATTTATGTATTTCATCAGATAATTTTTCAATATCTATTTTATTTTCAGATATAGTATTATGTAATCCAGCCATATATTCCATAAAATTTCTTTTATGATCTTCATAAATAGCGTCAAATTCAGCTTTATTTTTATTATATAAATCTATATATGGTCTCATAGATTCTTTTGGATATCCAACAATTACATATTCTTCATCACCTATTTTTAATGGGATATCTCCTTCATCTTTAACTTCAATAATAAGTTTAGAATGATCTACATTTAAATCAGCACAAGTAAATACACGTGTTGTATTAAGTTCATCACCTGATAAGTTAAAAAATCTTTTTAATCTTGTCATAGGTTCAGAATCTTTTTTATTTAAATCATCCATAATTGCTTTAAGCCATGTCACATCTTCTTTAAGTTTTGATTGTACGCGTTTTTTAATTATAAATTTATTATCTTCACTTTCATACTTTACATCCATTACATTTATAAAAAATAGACTTTCATCATTTAAAGATTTTAAATTTTCAGCATATTTTATCATAGGTATTGTAGACTCTGTAGGTATCAAAGGTATCATATTTTCATAAACAGTTATAAAAGTATTATATTCATTATATCCACTAGTACCTCCACTTCTATATTGACCTCCCGTTTTTAAAGATTTTAGAGCAATTGTATTTTCACTTATATGAATATGATTATCATCAGTTACAGTTATTTTATCACTATTAATAAAATATTGTAATTTATCTACACTTAAATGATCTGGATAAATCATAAAAAATACTGGCTTGTATTTGTCACCGTCATTTTTATCATAATAATTAATTTTAATTTGACAAAATTGATTATTTAATTCAACAAGTTCTAAGGAAGTATCTTTATTTGGTGTTTCAGGTTCTATCTTAAATTCATCAATAAAAGTATTTATTTCGTTTTTTATTTGTTGTTTTAATTCTTCAATTTTTTCTTTTTCTATACTTTCTTTTTCAAGAATTTTACGTGTTGTACTTGGACGTCTTAAACTAATAGGGGGTCGCTTTAAAATTGGTGGATTATCAAATAAATCTGTTCTTTGTTTACCAAATATACTAGGAATAGACACATTAGACCCACCCTTTAACTTACTATATTTTTTATATTGCCCATTCCTCTTACTATATTTTTTATATTTTAACTTACTATTATTTTTTTTACCACTAAACTTCTTCTTATTTTTAAATGTCTTCATAATACTGAATACTAATTATTAATAACTAATAACTAATAACTAATAAAAAATTATTATTTCCTATATTACTATATTAAAATATAATATAATATTATACTATACTAAAAATAAAAGTATAAAAATGCCAAATGAAAAACTTACAAAAAAAAATGTAAATTATAAACCATATATTAAACATTACAATAATAATTATAATAATACTAAACACATATATATAATAATTCAAGCAGGGTTTGGTAATAAAGTATTTGATTTAATGTGTGCTATATATTTATATAATTTATATAATAATACTTATCAAAAATGTATTATAAATTGTATTCTTATGAAATCGCATCATGACAACATTAACGATCCTAAATTAGATGCAATATTTCCACAATCTAAATATAAAATAAATTTTATAAATTCAATTCATTTTAATAATTTAAAAAATAATAGATCTATAAAATTAAACCATATAGAATTAGATTCTAATAGTAAATTACTTGCAATTCTGGATAAATTTCCAAAATATGAAAATTTATTAAATCATAATATTATTGATAATGTATCTAATTATCACGGTTTAATGTATGAAATTTATAAATCATTTTCTAAAAAAGATAAAGATATATTCATTAATTTCAATAAAAATATACTTACAGATAAGAATATAATAAATAATATAATATCTGAACCATATTCATTAATCCATGTTCGATATGGTGATAAATTATATTATTTAAGTCAATATATTAATAAGCCAAATTTAGATATTAATATAATACAAAATGAAACTAGACCAAAATCATCTTGCATCGATCAATTTTTATTATATACTCCAGAATACTATATTGATAAAATAAATGAATTATTAAAGACTACAAATGAAAATATGAAAATCTATATAATAACAGATTCTTCAAATATAGTAAGACAATTCATTATGAATAATAATACTATTAAGAATAATTCTAGAATAGTTTTTCTAGATAAAATGACCTGGTGGGATTCTTTTTACTTATTTTATTATGCATCAAATATTATATTAAGTGATAGCACATTTGCATTAGCTGGTTCATATTTTAATCAAAAAAATGCAAATTGCAAAATAGTAATATATCATCATAATGAAGATAGTGATAATATTTCTCCTAAAGAATATGCTAGTGACCCATACTGGAAAATTACAAATGAACGTAAATATATTTTAAACTATAATCCAAAAATAGCATATATGATAATAAAATATAAGTATTTTTGGACAGATTAAATAAAATACTAATAATTATATTATTATTGCATTTCTAATAACTCACATCAAAGACCTTTTTTAATCTTATCAACCCAATATTTCAAATTTATTTTATCATAATTATATAATCCTTTTTCGTGTTTTATCTTAAAATCTTTGACTACTTTCATCAGCAATTCCTCAGTAACATCAATCCAGTCTTCTACAATTAAAACAGGTAAATCATCATATAAATTATCTATACCGGATGTCTTTACAATTGGTATACAACCTAAAACCAATGCTTCCCAGGTACGATGACAATCTAAACCATTACCTAATGGTGAAACAACAAATGCATATTTTGATTGATTCATCCAAGTAGTATCTCTATTTACAACACCTTTTTCACTAAATGTTAAATTTTTAGGTATTTCAGTAATAGCTTCATATCTATCATAACCAAATTTAGAATGTGCATAATTCTTTTCAAAGTTAAAATTAATATAGCATTTGATTTCCCTTTTCCAAAATGGTATATGTTTATTTGTCTTTTCCATAAATGCCTCTTGTTTAATGGGTGAAATTATCTTAACTGCTTCTTCTGGTATATCTTCATTATATACATGATGATATGCAAGACCTATTGGTATTGGTGTTAATTTAGGATGAGATTTGAGAGTGCAATTTTGAGAATACCAATGAATTATATTATCATTTTCTATGAATTTCTTAAATTCAGTTTCATCTTCAAATAAATCATCGGGACAAGTATCATCACTATCTCCGGAAACTAAAATGAATTTACATTTGATAAGATTCATATTCAGCTTCTCTGCAAATTTAGGTATAGCTGTATTACAAACATATATTGTAAGTACATCTTTACTATTTTTCATACTATTCATTGTCTTTACATCTATATCATAACCTAATAAATCACCTACTGTAGATACTGGTGTTAAACTATGTATATCACAAGAATTTAATATACCTCTAACATTAATATATTTACAATGATTATCTTCTTCTGCTTCTGGAAATATTTTGTATAATGGTCTTTTTATAATTGTATTGATTGTATTGATTTTATTTATATCCTCATTCCTATCATTATCCATAACCATATCCATATTCATATTCATATCGTATTTCACTTTACTCATTATACTTTTCATAGTATTTTCAAAATATTTTTTATCATTATCAAATTGTATTCTAGAACTAGAACTATTTCCAGATACATTTATATTTCCAGATTCAGAACCTTTCTTAATAGACCATAGAATAGCGTCCCGTAATTCCTCAATATTTGGTAGCATTTTAGTGAAAATATATTTAGTTTCTTTATATTGCCTTTTTTTGTAATTATTTGTATTTTTCAGTAAGTAACAATTACTATTTTTACCATTTTTACCATTTTTACCATCGTTACAAAATTCATTCATAGGTTGAGAATTCATTGTAATTATAAATTTATTAAAGTATCTAGCTATATTAATACAATGGGGATAGGCTTCCTTTTTACTGGGACATATGACTACATTTGCATTTTGTATTAAAGATTGATATATCTTGTCCTTTGGTAATACGTCTAGATACAAATATAGATTATTATATTTTAGTATATTTAGATTTTCATTAGTTTTATTATCCTGCTTTTCAAATTTATATTTATTTAGTAGATCATAATTATACATTTTCTTTATATCTAAAAGCAAAGATGTAAAACATAAACCGTTGCAAGTAATATGTAATTCTGGGAGCACAGTATTATTATTACTATGTAAAGTATCTATAAACTTATCATTATATTTGAGCCAACAATGGATTATACTTGCAGTATTTTTATTTGTTTGATTCTCTGCTAAATGGATAAATGTAAATGTATTCTTAGTATTCTTATCAAAATTCCTATTATAAACTTTAAAACTCAATAATTGTTTTGGTAATATAGTTGTAAAATTAGTGTAATATGATTGAAATTTATAATTATTTTCTCTTTTAATAAAATTTATGAAATTATGGCATATTCTTGTATTACATAAAACAATATCAATATAATGCAAATGTTTGTATTGTGTAAATGAATTCATATTAGGAGCAAACATATGAACCCCAGCAGGGAATATTGTTTTAAATGAATCATATTTATTACTAGTATTATTAGACTTAGGAATTATTGTATCTATAAATAAATTAATATCGTAATATGTATTAGTTTCATAGTTAATATTTATACGGTCATCATGATTTATAGTATGAAAATCTATATCAAACCCCATTTTTTTAAATATATCTAGATAAACACTTATATCATTTTTATAATCATCATAAGGAACTGTTATTATACGTATTGTCTTTTGGTGTTTTTTAGATTGTTTATTAGATTGTTTATTAGATTGTTTTTTAGTTTTGTTTCTGGAAACATATCTAGAAGAGTGTCTAGATACCTTTTTTGTTTTTGTCATTATCAATATAGTTCAGTATCTAAATTATAGTTATATAATAAAACATAAAATTATAAAATAATATATAATGCAAATAACTTAAAAAGATAATATGTTATATATATATAAATCTATATAAAATATATATGAAATGGAAACATTATTACAACAAGGTACTAATTATGAAATATATGTAAGAGATATAATTAAAGAAAAATATACTAAATGTTGGTTATGGAAAGATATACCTAATGAAATATTACTAGAGTTAGAATTTATAAAAGATATTAAAAATAAATGTGATGATATTGGTTGTGATATATTATGTAAAAAACATAATGATGATTATGAATATATACAATGTAAAAATTATTCTACTCTAGGTATTGATAATACTATTACAATTAATGACTTATCTGGATTTTATAATTTTGTAGCTGAAAATAGTATTCAAAATCCTATTGTATATTATTCTGGTATATTATCATCTCAAATTCAATGTAGAAAGAAAAAAATAAAATATATAAATTTACCATATATTAAAATTGGTAATCAAGATATTAAACCCAGAGATTATCAAATAGAAGCTTATAATAAGTTACAGAATGAGAACAGAAGTATTTTAGAAATGCCTTGTGGAACAGGTAAAACATTAATTACATATCTAATATCATTAAATTATAAAAATATAATACTATTAAGTCCTTTAATATCTACAACTGAACAATTAATAACTCATTATAAAAATTATTATTCAAAAGAAAAAGAACCAATAAATTATGCATTAATAAATTCACAAAATACTAGAGATATTAATAAAATAGATATTTCCAAAAATAAAAATATAATAGGTTCTACATTTAATTCCTCTGATATTATTAATAAATTATTAGAAAAATTAGAAGGTAATACATTTATAATTATTGATGAATGTCATAATTTAAGTAACTCTAACTTAACAGATATTAATAATGAAATTAATAAATTATTATTAACTAATAATAAAATACTATTTGTAAGCGCAACTCCTAAAAACTATGGTAATGAATATGTTAATATTTTTGGAAATATTAAATATACATTAGAATGGAAATATGCTATTGAAAATAAATATATATGTGATTATAATTTTTATTATCCTAATAATGATAAGATAATAGAATATATTAAAAATATTAAATTTGATACCTCTATAATAGAAAAAACAATATTAATTAATAAAGCATTTTTTTTATTAGAAAGTATAAAAACACTTAATACTAAAAAATGTATAGTATATTTAAAAACAATTAAAGAATCGGAAATATTTGAAAATATATTAAAAACTATTAATATTTATTTTAATTTTAGTCTAGCTTTTTATAATATTAATTATAATACTTCTAGAACTAAAAGAAATATATCATTAACTAAGTTTAGAAATAATAAAACTAAAATAAGTATTATGTTAAATGTTCATATTCTAGATGAAGGTATAGATATTCCAGATGAAGGTATAGATATTCCAGAATGTGATAGTGTTTATTTAACACATCCTAATAATAATCCTATAAATATAATACAAAGAATAAGTAGAGCTAATAGAATTTATCCTAATAAAAAGATTGCTAATATATTATTATGGTCTAAAGATGAAATAAAATTAAATAATATAATTAAACAAATTGAAATATATATACCAGTGAAATTTAGTAATATTAATAATGAATTCATAAATAATAAAATAATAAATAATAATACAGAAATAAATGAAAATAATATAAATATTAATACAAATAATAATGAAGAATTAATTATATATTTAAAAAATTTAAATTTAATTAATAGTAAATTTATTGATGATTTTGTTAATTTATATGATTCAAATATAGAAAATAATGATTTTATAATAGATATTGAAAGAGTATCAAAATGGTTAAATATAATTAGAGGTAATATTAAAAAAACATTGTCTGAAACATATCATGAAAATATTGATTATAGAATAACTATTAATAAATTAATAACAGCAGGAAGACCTCGTGAAACTATTTTTTTAACATCTGATTGTTTTAAAAATATATGTATGTTAAGTAAAACTATAAATAGTAAAGATGTAAGAACAAATTTTATACAATTAGAAAAACATATTTATAAATATAAGGATAATATTATTAATGTATTAAAAAATTATATTGAAGTTTTAGAAAATAATAAATTATAAAAATTTTTAAAACTTTTCCAACCTTGGTTGGAATAGTTTTAAAAAAATATCTTTTTAAATATTAAGAAAGAATGAATTATCAACTTTCACTTCAAGAGTATCTAAAAAAATTTAGCTCAATCAGTAATAAATTTATTGATGATTTCTTTGGCTTATATAATGAAAATACAGAGGATAATGATTTTGTTATCAACATAGATTCAATATCTATATGGTTAAAATTACGTAAAGATTCAATTAAAAAAACATTATCTGAAACATATAGGAAAAATATTGATTATAAGATATCTAAAATAGATACAAAAGGAAGACCTCTAGAGGTAATATATTTAACTCCAGATTGTTTTAAACGAATATGTATGTTAACTAAATCCTCAAAGGGTGAGGAGGTTCGAACTTATTATATTCAATTAGAAAAACATATTGATAAATACAAGGATAATATTATCAATGATTTACGAACTCGTGTTAAAGTTCTTGAGAGAAATATGAAGCCTATAGAAATACCTAAAGATGAGGGTGTAGTATATGTTTTAGAAACAAGAGAAAATATAGGACTCAATGATCTTTATAAATTAGGTATAACTACAGATTTTAAAACTAGATTAACAACACATCATACAAGTCATGCCGATAATGTTGAAGTAAAACACATATATAAAACTAGTGATGTAAAAGGTGTTGAAAGATGTTTAAAAGCAGTTCTTAGAGAAAAACAATATAGAAAAAAAAAGGAATTTTTTCAAATCGATTTAGAATTGCTTAAAAGTATTATTGATACATGTGGTGATGCTATGTCATTAGTTAAAAAATCAAGAATATCTAAAGGAGGAGGAACTACCGACAAAACTAATTATTACATTTATTTACATAAAGAATAATATCTTACAATCTATCCCTAATAGTCTTTCCTAATACATTCTCAAAATATTTCCTATCATTATCAAACATAGCCCTACCATTTGCTCCGTATTTATGCAGATCATTCTTATTTTTAATACACCAGATAATACTATCCCTTAATTCATCCATATTTGGATAAGCTTCGTAAAATTCAAATTTTGTTTCTTTATATGTTTGCTTAATATATTTATCTTTTTTCTTTAACAATATTCCATTACATTTTGTAATACTACTTTGCTTATTATCCGTATTAGTATTATAATCTTTTACCATTTCATTCATCGGTGGATAATTCATGGTAATAATAAATTTATTCGTGTATCTAGACTCATTAATATAGTGCCCATATCCTTCTTTAGAACTAATACAAATAGAAACATTTGCTTTTTTTAATAAATCCACATATTCTTTTACTGTTTCTATAGGTTTAAAATGAATAGTCATATTTTTATAAGTAGCAACCATCTTTTGCTTATCAATTTTAACATTATTATCTTTTATAAAATCATATTTATAAAAATTTTTTAAATTTATATTAAACCATTGAAAACACCCGCCGTAACAAGTAATAACTAATTTTATATCTGGATCAATATCTAAAAATCCATTATTTTTTATCCAACAATAAACTAAATCTGGAGTATTTTTAAAACTAGATTTACCTGCTAAATGGATAAATAAATTAGGATCTATTTTATGGTCTATTTTATGGTCTATTTTATGGGTACTATTACTATTATCATCATATTGCAATTCCTTCATAATATTAGTTGTAAATTTAGTATACACAGTTTGATATGAATAATTATATTTTTTCTCACTCTTAATAAAATTAAAGAACTTATAGCATATTTGCGTTTTGCATAATATAATATTTATATTTTTTAATTCTTCATATCTATCATATCTATTTTTAGATTTATTCTTATTGTCTTCTTTAGTATCAATAAATAATTCATTATTAGGCATAAATATATTATATTTTGAAGGAAAATAATATTTACATCTATATTGTAATGTTTCTATAATTAAATTAGCATAATAATATTTATTTAATATATTTTTATTATTAATAATATGAAAATCTACTTTGAAATTATATTTAATAAAAATACTTTCATATGTTTTTGCATCATTTAATAAACCAGGAGAATTATTTGGTAAAATAATCCGTAATGTTTTTGGTTTATCTTGAATATGGATTTTTTTTTTAGTTTTAGATTTATTTTTAGATATGTTTCTAGATTTATTTTTAGATATGTTTCTAGATTTATTTTTAGATATGTGTCTAGATACACTTATTTTTTTAGTTCTAGACATTTGATTGTATATATAAGTTATAGTAACATATTAAATGATAATTAAAATAAAAAATAAAAATATTTAAAAAATAAAACATTTAAAAAATTTTCTTTATCTTTTCTATCAATTGATTAGTATCTATATAAATATTATTTAAACTAATAGGATTATAATATTTTGCTTCTGAATTATTAAAATAGCTAGCATCTTCAATTAATATTTCTTGATATCCTATATTAAATAATTGTGATAAATTGAAAAAATCTGCTTTATGATAAATTAATTTACCATTCTTTGGATCTATTCTACCTTTATTAATAATATTATTTCTATTATGACAATCTTTTTTATAAGGACATTCACCAGAAATATGACATTTGCAAACTGGATCGCAATACCAATATTTACGGAAAGATACTTCAAAAATAGTGGCACCAGGTGGTAATAAGAATAAATTTGTAAATGCTGCTCCATGACAACCAATTAATATTTTTACATCTTTTAAAAATTCAGCTTGTTCTTTAAATGTTGCTTTATCAAAATTAGCAACTTTAAATGGTATATTTAGTTCTTTGCATTTATCAATTAATATATCATGAACAAATATATTTTTATTTTGTTTTAATTTACTTTCATAATCATAAAGAATACGATCATTTATACGATCTATAAAGCCAATTTTATATTGTTTATCATTTACTTTAAAATTTAATTGTTCTCTAATTTTTTTACAAAAAATTAATTCTTTATGATTTATTCTACAAAAAATATCAGAACATATTAAAACATAATTAACATTTATAAATTCTATATTATGATAATTAGGTTTAATATTGCCATTAAAATTTTTATTATATTCTGATATTAATTTATCTTTATTATTATTTAAAAATAAAAATCTTTCTCTAGTCCTCAATGATCTAATAGGTCTATTATAAAAATCTCCATCAGGAATAGTATATTTATTTTCATCTTTATATTTATTTTTTAAGTAATCTAAAAACATTATATTTATATTATTTGAATAATTTTCTGAAAAAAAATATACATTTTTATACAATAATTTTAATAATGATAAACGCCATTTATTAGTATTAGAATTATTATAATTTATTAATATTATAATTATATTACTATTATTCTTAGTTATATTCCATATGTATAATATTTCTTTTGCAAATATATGATAAATATTACCTGTGTCATCAAAGTCACTAAATATAATTTTTACATTTGATTTTATAGGTATTATTTTATTTTTATTAATACATATTTTATTTTTTAAATTAGTTCCATTATGATATAATGATTGCATAATAGAATTATTTGTATCATTTGTATCATTTGTATCATTTGTATCATTTACTGAATATTTTAATGATTTTGGTAATTTAGATATTTTTTTTGAATTTAAAGAATCCATCAATAATTTTCCAAACTTCTCTTTAAAACTCTCATAATCATTTTGCGATCTTTCATAAGCATTATTAACCATTTTCCTCTTCTCTTCTAGACTCATATCTAGAATCTTTTTAACACCATTATATAAATCATTTACTGTAGTCTTATATGTTGTATAGAGACCTGCATTTTCGCCTTCTTTGGATGAATATTGTGTCCAGCCGTAGGGAACTAATTGCTTCATTGAAGGACCTTTAGTTGCATTAACTAATATACCAGATTTATTATCTAGCAATTCATTTACAGGAGGTGCATCTAGAACCAAGACTAATGCTCTAGATCGACGTCCTTCATCTATATATTGTCCCCATCCTTCTAATAGACTAGGACACATATGAACTTCTGCATTTTGTTGTAGAAATTTTATTATTTCATAATCTAAATCACCATTATGTAGATATATTGATGTATTTGCAATATTTTCAAATTTAGGTATATTTATACTACTATTTCTAAATTCTTTCCTTATATTTTCTGGTAATTCTTTTACTTTTGGATTTAATGATTTCCAATATGAAAGAATTTTATTATTACCATTAGAATTATTATTAATTGTAATTATTAATGTTTCTTTAATTTTTTTATAAATCCATGTATCAATAAGAGTCTTAGTACCTTTTAACGGGCTAGCACCAGCAATATGAATAAATAGATTAGGTATTTTGTCAGTTATATTACTATTTTTTTCATCTTTCATTCCAAATCCCACATATATTGCATTATTGATACCTATCTTTTTCAAACTTTGAAAACCATAATGAGTTTTACAAATAGGGATAACTTTTCCTTCTTGAATATTATCTATATCCCATTCTTGAATATATTCTTGATTAACAAACATATATGAATTATTTGCAGGAAACATTTTTAAAGGATTTTTTATAAAGACATGTTCTATGAATATTTGTATGTTAACATGTTTATATATGGCTTTCGATACATGCTCCTTCATTTGCTCCTTAATATCACTCAATACTACTAACTCAATATTTTTACTAGGAATTCCAATACTTTCTATAACACTTTTAATTGTTTTCATATCTGGAACAACTCCGCCAAAATTATTAGCAATTATTATTCTGACAGTAGTAATAGATATAGCATTTTTCGATATTGATTTTGTTTTTGATATTGATTTTGTTTTTGATATTGATTTTGTTTTTGATTTTTGTTTTGTATATTTTTTTGTTTTCTTAGTTCTAGATATATATTTCTTTTTGGTTCTAGACATATTTATCTATTTGTATTGTATTTAGATAATAGTTTTAATAATTATAATAAAAAAAATATAATTAGATAAATAAATTAAATAATTCTTGCTAATAGTTTAGCAAGGTAAAATTTATATCCATATTATATATATGTTGTATTTGGACCAAGTTTAGTCACACCGGTGAACTTAGGTTGTGTACTAACTACACTTGTAGGTTGAACGCTAGGTTTCTTTTTCAAAACCTGGTATCCTATGCATTGCCACAATTTAAAACTTGGCAAACACAATAACCCATCGACCGTGCATATCGAACCAGTAACAATCATACCAAGAAAAGATCCCATAGTTTCAAACACCACAGCGCAATTACATTCGCCAGCATCATCACTTAAGAGACAACAGTTACCCGTCAAATCTAGGAAACATTCTTTGCATGCAACACTGTATGGATTTTTATCGCCATTTTCATTAAGACCAAAACACTTTGCATAGCGATCAGACATTTCGATGTAAATATATCAAAAAAGTATATTAAAACAGTATGCAAATTTTATATTTTATTATCATATATGAATCCATTTAATTCAATTTTTGTTGATTTTACTAAAAATATTCAAAAATATATTTTCATAATTCATAATTCATAATAAATAATTCATACTTAAAAATATCCAATTTAAAAATTGATTTATATGAAGTAATATTAAATAATATATATATAATATAAATTAACTAATATCTATAATGACTACACCAATTTTATCATCAGTATCATCATCAATATTATCTCCTCATCTAGAACAAGTATTACTTCAGATAATAAAAGGTTTAAATACATCCAATCTAGTAATTAATAATATGTATAATGGTAAATATGTTTATACATTGAATCGTTATAAGGATATGTTAATTGATGCTACTAAAGATCTAAATATTGAAAAATCTATAATAGAAAGTTTTTTACTTAAAATAATAAATGCCGAATATGCTCCAGATATAGCAACACGTATTAAAGAAATTGAAGCAATACCCTTAATAGAGCAAAAGACTCCCGAATGGTTTAAACAACGCGAAACTATGATATCTGCTAGTGATTCTGGATATTTTTTAAAAAAATGTGGTGCATCTAAGGCAATTGATTCACTAAAAATTAAAGTTGGATTAAAATCATATGTAAATAGTAGTGCTCCGCCTCTTACACATGGCAATACATATGAAGATGTATCTAGAGCTATATATGAAAGTCGCAATTGTGTAAGTGTTACAGAATATGGTATATTAAGTTCTCCGACTACTTGTATTGGAGCAAGCCCAGATGGTGTAGTTACTTCTTGTCATAAAGATACATATGATTGTAAATCAAAATATGGGCGGCTTCTTGAAATAAAAAATCCTTATAGCAGGGAGATTGATAATACTATTAAACCCGAATATATGGTTCAAATTTTACAACAACAATATACAACAGGGTTGCCCATTTGCGATTTTGTAGAAACTACAATTGTCGATGCCTATTGCAATACTAATAATAGTAATTATAAGCCATATACAAATCTTGCCGAAATGTTAGATGATAAACTTGACAAAACCAATCTTTTGTGGCAAAAACGTGTCAAGAATAAGAATATTCCTGTTGATAATCTAAATAAATTTGGTAATGAAAAGGGTTTAATTGTATGGTATAAAAAGCAAATGACTGAAACTGATACACGCAATAAATATATTATGTATCCACTAATGTCAGTATATGATATACTAACAATTGAAAAATGGATTGTTGATACAACTTCCGAACAATTTAAAGATGGATATAGATATATATGTACTAAATATTGGCGTTTAGATGTCTATAGTGAAAAAACAGTTGTATATGATCAGACTAAATTTGAAGGCGAATATGTACCTCAGTTATGTTCCATTTGGGAAGTAATTACTAATTGCAATGAATTAAGTTTAGATGGTGGCAATGTTGCAAATTATATTGAAGATATTGAAAAAGATAAAGAATCTCCATTTTATAATGAAAATAAAAGAAAGAAAAAGGCTAAGATGGAAGAAATGGGAGATATGGGAGGACTGGGAGGAATGGGAGAAATGGGAGGAATGGAAAGAGATGAAGCATCTGGTAATATTTCACCTACTAAATCTAAACCTAAGTCTAATAAAAATAATAATAATAATCCGGATAAAGAAATTATTGAATTAGATTTTTAATTCTATAATATCTTTATATAAATCTATATAAATATTTAAAAAATAACTATTTTTGTTTTTTTCATTAAAAATTGATTTTTTAATATTGATAATTTGATATTAAAAAATATTTACGAATCTCTAAATAGAAATGGAAATGGAAAATATTAATTCAGTATCTAATTCAGTATCTAATTCAGTATCTAATTCCAAATCTCAAAATCTACATGAGAGAAGATCAAAAAATAAAAATGTTATACCTTTGGTTTTACCAAAACAAATAAATAATATTAAAGAACAAGACGAATTTTTACAGGAAGAAACATATACTTATGAAAGTATAAATAATTTATTTATTGAAAATACTAATACTAATTAGATTTTTTTTATGTTTTTATGTTTTTATGTTTATGTTTATGTTTATGTTTATGTTTATGTTTATTTTTAATCTACTGAGTAGCACATTCAATAGGTCTTCCACCTCCTTCTCGTTGATTATCTTCTTCATCTTCAAACACATTATCTCTACCCCTTTCACCCCTATCATTACCATTTTCTTTTTTATCATTTTCTAAACTATCATCCATATATTTTAATTCCAATTCTGTAATTTCTTCTTTAGGCATACTTTCAAATTGCAAATCCCATATCTGTTTTCTAGGCAAAGGTAATATTTTCACCAAGTATTTTGACCTATCTTTTTCCAATGTAGTAGGAAATACAATATCAAAAAAAATTATTAAATCGCCATTATGTACTTGTCCGTGCATACCTTCACCTTTAACTACTAATTTTTGATTAGGTTTAATAACATCTTCATATGTTACTTTAATTACTCTATCATCCATATGTTTAAAATAAAATTCAGTCTTAGTCAATGCCTCTAACAATGTAATGCTTTTCTTCATAATTAAATTTTCTCCTTCCCGACGAAAGGCTCCCTCTTCATTCTTAGAATTTACAAATACAACTAAATCACCAATATCAGTAAAATCTGGGTTCCAATCTGATTCATTTTTAAAGGTGATAGTGGTTCCGGCTTGGGCTCCAGCTTTGACATAACAATCAACATGTCGTTTAATGGTGGAAGATTTTGCACCTTTACACTTAACACATTCTTTACCTTGTTCTACGCTTTTCCCCTTGCCTCCACATTGCCCGCAAGCTTGAACTGATTGTTGTATCATTGGACCCATTCTCATCATTTGAACAATTCGCCCTTGTCCGTTACAACCTTTGCAAGTTTTAATACAATCTTTATTAACTGCACCGCAACCTTCGCATTTATCACAGCATATTACCTTATTGAAATCAATTCCAATTGATTTACCCTTATAAACATCGGTAAGAGAAATATTAATTGTGAGTTTTTTATCAGGACTCTTTCCATTACGAGGTTGTCCTTGTTGTTGCTGTTGCATGTTCCCACCACCTTGCCCCATTCCACCAAACATACCACCAAACCCTCCTGGCATCCCTGGCATTCCTGGCATTCCGCCCATTCCACCCATTCCACCACCTCCGAATATATTTTGAAACATATCAAAAGGGTTCATACCAGAAGGCATACCTCCATTACCATCACTTTCTCCATCAATAACTCCAAATTGGTCGTATCTCTTACGTTTTTCAGGATCACTAAGAGTAGCAAATGCTTTACCAACTTCTTGAAATTTTGCAGTTGCTTCTTCTTTATTATCTGGGTTGCGGTCAGGATGATGCTTTAATGCTGATTTTTTATATGCTTTTTTAATCTCATCTTCCGAAGCAGTTTTAGATATCTCTAGTAATGCATATAAGTCTTTAGATTCCTTACTCATTTTTTTTATGTATTATGTATTACGTATTATGTATTACGTATTATGTATTATTTATGTATTATTAAAAGTACAAAATAATATAATCTAGATAATATAACTTATTTATTTTTAAGTTTTATAATTTATAATTTATAATTATTTGAATATTTCTTTACATTTATTAATTTCATCAAAAATTAATTTTTTAATTTGAACCCTAATAATATCTAATTCTTTGTTCTTCTCTTCTGTAAAATCTATTTTTTTATATTTATAATTCTCTATAATACATACTTCTAGAATATCAAATAAATTTGCAAATTCACTATATAATAATTCTACTATAGATATTATGTATTCAGTACATATAGAATAAATATTATTGTTATAAACATTATTTCCTTTCTCTTTACTTTTCATAAAATAATTATTGATATTTATCATAAATGTATCTAGATACATTTTTGTTTTTAAATTTAATGTTGAAACCCTTTTTATATTATTTGCATTACAAGTATTATTAGTATTATTTTTTATAAATTTTATTATATTATCTAGAATATTATTTCTAGAATCATTATGATTACAACCAGATATTTTTCTAACAAATTTTAAAAATAATAGAATAATAGTTGAAGATTTAATAGATTGTGATATATCATTATCTATTTTATTAAAAATATTAAATACATCTGGTTTTTCATCCGGAATAGATTTTACTTTGTTTAAAAAATGAATTATAAGAATACAATGATAATTTAATGATATTTCTATATGTACTACAAAATCTATTATTATATTAATTATATTTTTTAAATTTGTTTCTTGAATTGATGATGAATATATATCTATACATAATGAATTATTATCTTTTATTATAGTTTTTATAATTTCAGAATCAATAAATAATGCATTTACAAGTAAATTGATAGCTAGAAATGAAAATGTTGTTACATTAAATATTTTACAATTTATAATTGATTTTAATATTTCTATAAATTTACTGTTTTCTGATGAATTATCTAAATTATTTGAATTATCAATTTGATCTATTATATATTGTTTTTTATTATTAATATAGTTTTTCCAATCATCTATACAAATACCTATATCTATATCTGTATTTAATTTATTTGACATGATAATAATAATGATTATGATATATGATTATGATATATGATATATGATTATGATATATGATTATGAATAATTATGAATATTTATATATTTTCTTATATTTATAATTTAGTTTAATATTTTTAATAATTTTTTATTACACATAAATATTATATATTACATATTACATATTACATATTACATATTACATATTAGATAAAAAAATAGAAAAATATGAATTAAATGACAAAAATTGAATTTAATTTATATTATAATTTTATTAAAAATCTATATCTCTCAGTTTTGTAAGTCCTTTTTTGTACTTTTTGAAAGAATGAGTGCTAGTAGAAATCAACGTAATGTTCCAGTTGAAGATGAAGATCCTGAATATTTGGCAGCGTGTGAGGCTTCAATTCAATCATTTGAAGAATCAAAGGTTCGTGTCCTTCAAAATCGAAAAAAATCTGTTTCGGATGATTATTCTAAATTGACTAAGGAAAAACTGATTCAGCTTTTAGCTATTTCGGAAGCAAATTTAGCTGAATCTGAAGAAAGAAACGCAGGTCTTCATGCATCTTTGACTGAAAATGATGAGAAGAGATTGGGAATTGCTCTTCAAATATCGGGCATGACTGACGAAATCAAGTCTCTTCAAGCCGCTCTGGATAGTTCTAACCAGAAATATGAATCTTTATTAAGATTTACTAATGAAATAGAAGAAAAAAAAAAGGCAATTTTGGAAGAACTCCAGGATTATCAGATGAAATATTATGCTCTCATGCAATCGTTAGTAAAAGAACCTTCGACCAATCCGGTTTTGAATGGTTCCAAATCTTCAGTGTCCGCTAAAATGCCCGCTAGTGCTTCGATTCCGTTGCATACACAAGCTCTTGTTAGAGATCCATTTAACCCACGAGTTAACTTAGGCGCTCCTAATGCTGCTCCTATTGCTCGGTCGGCTCCTAATGCAAGTGGTCCATTTAGCTTTAGCCCAGAAGATAGGATTGGTACTCAAATTACTTTTCCTAATGCATTTGGTGCAGGAGATGCATTTAATCCACGAGCTAAATTTAGCGCTCCTAATGAAGTTCCTATTGCTAAACTTAATAGCCGCGACCCTTTTGCAACTGGTGCAAAATTGAAAAAGGAACTTTTATTGCATAATTCTAATGGTAAAAGTGATTGGCATAACACTACTGAAGCTTAATCTAAGGATGCAACCAGAGTAAAAGGATAAAATATTATTTATTATTTATTCTTTATTTTTTTGTATTTTACATATAAAAAATATAAGTAAAATATAAGTATAAGTAAAATATAAGTATAAGTAAAATATAAATATATAAGTAAAATATAAATAACATACATATAACATACATATAAAAAAATGCCTTGTGAAAATCATGGAACTAAGTGTAATGGTGAAGAATGTGCAAATAAAAATGTAGATAATGGTTTAATGACTCGGTTATGGGGTCCTAGTGGATGGTTATTTCTTCATTGTGTTTCATTTGGTTATCCTTATAAAATAGACCCTACTAATCCAGAACATATTGAAAAACAAAATGATTATTATCGTTTTTTTTATTATTTAGGAAAAGTAATGCCTTGTAAATATTGTAGAAATTCTTATATGGAATTTTTTACTAAATCAAGTCCAATGAGCCATCTAGGTTCCCGCAAAGAATTTACAAAATGGTTATATGATATTCATAATATGGTAAATGATAAATTAGGTGTTCCTAAATGTGAAGTTCCTACATTTGAAGAAGTTGAAGAACGCTATCAAAGTTTCCGAGCATCTTGTGCCCCTCTTACTGAGAAACAAAGAGCCAACAATTCTGTAAAAGGTTGTACTGTACCGGCTGATGGTAAATCAAAGAGAAGTGTAATTAAAGTAGTTGAATATGATAAAAATCCTGAACCTACAAAGACTGCATCATCTTCAACAATAGATGCATTTCCTAAATCAGATGATTATTTTGTATTACACAAAAACACAACTTATACATTAATTATTATAGCACTAATAATATTACTAATATTTATTTGTAAATCAAATGGTAAAAATAAAAAAAATATCTAAATATCTAAATTCTCTAAATTCTCTAAATTCTCTAAATTTATAATTAAAATAATATAAAATTTGAATTTAAAACTAAATGTCAAAATATAATTAACTAAATTATATATTATCTAATATCTAATATCTAATATTTTATAACTAAGTTTACATTCTCGTTAAATTACTAATTTTTATTTATATTAAATAAGTTAATTATTATATAATATAATAAAATGTCTGATCGTAAATACTCAAAAGCATGCGAAGGGAAACCTAAATTAACACAAGATGAAAGAAAGCCTGATGATGTTAAACCAGAATCGACAAATTATGTAAGCAAAAAAACTAATATCAACTCTTCTTCTCGCGAAGATAGTAATACAAATAATACAAATAATTATGATAATGGAGATAATCGTAGATATGATAATAATCGTAATGGTGATAATCGTAGATATGATAATAGACGTAATGATAATGTAAATGGTGAAAATCAAAGATATGACAATCGAAGAAATAATAATAATAATAATAATAATAATAATAATAATAATGGTGGAGATAATCAAAGATATGATAATCGAAGAAATAATTATAATAATAATAATGGAGATAATCAAAGATATGATAATCGCAGATATGATAATCGACGTAATGATAATAGTAATGGAGATAATCGTAGATATGATAACCGTCGTAATGATAATAATCGTAGATATGAAAATAATAATAATAATAATAATAATAACAATAATAATAGATATGAACCTTCTAACCAAGAAAATGTAGATTCACAATATGAATATTCAAATAAAGAATCTGTAGAACAACCTATTGAATCTACTTCTGAACCTATTGCAGAATCCAATGAACCCAAACCCTTGACTGCAGATCAAATTGCTAAGCGTGAAGAATGTATGATTCCAATTGAGTCATTTGATGATTTAAGCGAATATCTTGATTTGAAAATTATTCGTGGTGTTATGGCATATGGGTTTGATACTCCTAGCCCTATTCAACAGAAAGCCATTAAACCTTTTCTTAGTAAATATGATTTAATTGCACAAGCTCAAAGTGGTACTGGTAAAACTGCTACTTTTTGCATTGGAACATTGGGTAATCTCGATTTTACTAAAAATGAAACTCAAGCTATTGTACTAGCACATACAATGGAATTAGCTCAACAAATTGAGCATGTATTCTCTAATATTGGTAGTTATATTGATTTGCGTTTAGCATTGGCTGTTAAAACTATATCTGTACGTGAAAATATTGATTTGTGTATGGGTAAAAATACCGATGGGTTATTACCTCATGTAGTCATTGGAACACCTGGGCGCATGTTAGATATGATTACAAAAAAAATTATTAATATGGATACCATAAGAGTATTAGTTCTAGATGAAGCTGATGAATTATTGTCTGAAGGATTTATTAAACAAATTAAACAAATTATTAGTTCTATTAATAATACAACACAAATTGGATTGTTTTCGGCAACTATGGATGCTAATTTCATGAAAATGACTGAAAAGTTTTTACGTAATCCTATTAATATTTTAATTAATAAGGAAAATCTTACTTTGGATGGTATAGTTCAATATAATATTGAATGTGAAAAGAATGAATATAAATTTGATACTTTATGCGATTTATATAGTTTGATTTCTACAAGTCAAACTATTATATATTGCAATCATCATCAAAGTGTTGAAGTATTAACTAAGAAATTGCAAGATCAAAATTTTAAAGTTTCTCTTATTCATGGTAGCATGGATATTGCCGAAAGAGAAGATGCAATGAAAAAATTTAGGAGTTTAAATACTCGTGTATTAATATCAACTGACCTTTTGGGTCGTGGTATTGACGTCCAACAAGTTTCAATTGTAATTAATTATGATATTCCATTTAAAAATGAATCATATATTCATAGAATTGGAAGAAGTGGACGCCACGGCAGAAAAGGAACTGCAATTAATTTTGTAACTAACAATGATGTTAAACGTATTGAAGAAATTGCAAAATATTATAGTACTACAATTTCATCTTTACCTGCTGATTTAGCAAGTGTTTTTCAAAATGATAATTAGATTAAGTATTTATTTCGATTATATTATTATTTTTATTTTTTATTTTTTATTTTTCATTATTGATTATTGATTATTGATTATTAATAATTAATAATTCATAATTCATAAAAAAAATATTTGTATATTTGTATATTTGTATATTTATATATTTGTATATTTACATTACATTAAATTACATTACATTACATTACATTACATAAAATTTGCCATTACTTAAACAGAGGTGGGTTCTGCCGTCAAAAAACCTTTGCAAAAAGTTCCCCGTTATCAAAAGGAAATCTTGTAAGAAGAGCTAATTGAAGTTCTAAGTCAATTTTTGTCGAGTAAAGAATGATATAAAGAGATTTACTGTCTTGATATTTCATCATTAGGTCATTTAAATATCTAATATTATGTTCAAGCTCAGTTTTTGAAGCTTTTATGTCACCTTTGTGCTTTTTTATAAGCAGTGTGTTATACGAATAGAGTCTTATAACTCTATTATCAAAGGTTGAATCTTCTTTTAATTGTAATGAAGGTAATGAAGGTAATGGAAGAAGAGAATTCTTTTCTTCATCTACGGCTCTTTCTAATTGAACCTTTTTAAATTCAAGTTCGTAAATTTTTTCACAAAGATCATTATTTACGGTATACATTGAAGTCAATGCCGACATATTTAATGCGATAGTTTCTTCGATGGTATGACTACCTGTTGTTTCTAAGCCTGTTAAAGGAAGTAATGCATTAACTCCAAAACTTATAGTAGCGTTTTCAACTACTTTATCGTATGTTTTATCCCAATCTTTTTCTCGAAGTGGTTTGATTGGAACTTTTTCCTTCAATTGTCTAATATTTCTTTCAAGTATTTCAATCATTGTTGTTAGCTCCATATTTGAAAGATAAATTTTCACCAATTCTGCATGGATTTTTCTAAGAGAATACTCGGAATACTCGGAATACTCAGTATCTTTACTTTGTTTCACCCCCATTTTCTTAAAAATCAAATAGATATCTGACAATTGCTAATTAAGAGTTTTTAGTATAAACCTAGTACTTAAATTAAAATCAATTTTATACTATTTTACTAAAAATGCTAAAAATATAATATTAATAAAATAATTAATATTACTAAAAAAAATAATATTACCAAAAAAAATAATATTACTAAAAAATTAATATTATCAAAAAAACAATATAAATAAAGAAAAGTAATACTATAAAGTAATAATATAACTAATAATATAAAATGAATAAATTACCTATATTTATAAATAATGAAACAAAAACATTTAAATTTACAAATGAACAATATCATATTCTAGAAATAGAATATAATAGATATATTATTTATAAATCTTTAATTAAACAAATTGAAAAAATATTAAATATAACTGAAACATCAGATTATAATACTTCAAATAATAGTAATAATAGTAATAATAGTAATAATAATAATAATAGTAATAATAGTAATAATAGTAATAATAGTAATAATAGTAATAATAATAATAATAATAGAAAAAAATATGAAAATAAAAATATTCTAGATAGATTTATTCTAGAATGTATTAATCATGGTATAACACCATACATAGAAAATAATGATAATTCCTATAATTTTGATAAATCCGAGAAATCCAATAAAACCAATAAATCCAATAAATCCATTAAATCAGATAATAATACTGAAATAAATTATAATACATTATCGCATTATCTTTTTTTTAACCAAATATTAGATAATTCTTATGCATTGCATAATACATCATATTACAAAAAAATGATAAGTGAATATAATGAAAAAAAAATAAGATTAACACCTGAGAAATTAATAGTTATTGATAAGGTATTGATTGATTCAAATAAATTATTTTTTAGACAAAATCAAATAGAATCAAATAATATAAATATATTACAAACAACATATCTATCACAATCATTACAATCATCAAATAATATCAAAATAAATCCTAAATATAAAGGTATATCCTGTTCTATTACTTTACAAAATAATGATTATTTCATAGTTAAATATAGAGATTATTTTAAAATAATTAGTGCAAATAGATATTATAAGTTAATTAAGAATTATGATAAACCATATCCATATGACATAATAAGAATGCTATTGCGATATAGTATATTTGATATGTCTAGTCAACAATGGAGTATTGGTGACAACTTATATGAAGATATTAGTGATATATTTAATATTAGTTTTGAAATGTTTGCCAGTCCTCTAAATTTCAATATGAATATGTTTTGTTCCATATTTTATGATACCGATCATATTTTTGGTAGCATTGGAAGTTTTTATAGTATAGAGGTAGATAAATTATTAAATCAAAATATTAAAGGCGTATTCTTTAACCCACCATATTTGCCATTATTAATGAATAATTGTACAATACAATGTTTAAATATTCTAGATGAAATGAATAAAATGGGAATTGATTTTACAATTGTATCATTTTTACCAAATTGGGATGATGCAGATTATATAAAGAAATTCATCGGTTCAAAATATACAGTTGAATTTAAAATAGTTAATAAGGGTAATTACATATTACACGAAAAAGATAAAGGTAAATTAATTAATGGGACATTTGACTTGTTAGTAATAGTTTTAAATAGCATGAAATCTTCTTGGAATAATGAAAAAAAATGCGAAATAACACAGGGAATTGATAAAATTTTATCAATTATGAAAGAAGAATCTAGAGAAGCTTTTGTGAAGAAAAGATAAAAATAAAATAAAATTAATAATTAATAATTAATAATTAATAATTAAAAATTAAAAATTAAAAATTAAAAATTAAAAATTGATTTAAAGATATAATTATAAGTCTAATCATAATAATTACTAATTGATATTTATTATATTTTATATTTTTACATTTGCATCTATCTACATCTATATCTACATCTACATCTATATATATATATTTAAAATGACTGACATAAATTATAATAAAGTATCATTTGAATTAGTTGCCACTTCAGATGAAGTTGTATCTGGATACATTAATCCATTTAATAAAGTAAATAAATTAATTACAAAAAATGCAGTACAAAATATATTAAAAAAATATGGTATTTTTCAAAATATAAATAATTTAGACTTATACCAAGATGCAATGGTACATGAAAGCTATACTATTGGTAAAATTAAGGAAGTATGTTCTAGAGATAATGTAAAAATTGTTAAAAATCCCGATGGGTGTGTTCTATTGCGAGAACGTTCTTATGAAAGATTAGAATTTCTAGGTGATGCTGTAATTGAAAATATAATTGTAAGTTATCTCTATCGGCGATACCCAGACCAAAGGGAGGGATTTATGTCATCAATGAAAATGAATTTAGTAAATAGAATTACTCTAGGACATCTTTCAAAAGTTATCGGATTGCATGATTATTTAGTAATTGGAAGAACTTTAGATGATTTGCAAAATGCTAGAGAAGAAGATAAGATTCTTTGTGATATTTTTGAAGCTTTTATTGCTGCTATATATCTTGATTTTAACAATGATAAACATGGTTTTTTAAGTTCTTTTATTTCTGGTGCAGGTTACCAAGTAGCCGAACTATTTTTAATTAATTTGATTGAAGATGAAGCAAGTCAACTTGATATTACAACATTTATTCTAGATGATAGAAATTATAAAAATAAGATAATTAAATTGATTAAACGTATTAATAAGTATAGTCCAGTATTTAAAGTGGTTAAAAGTGATATAAGTAAATCTGGAGAATCTATTATTACAGTACATTTATTGAATCCAAATACTAAAGAAGTTATAAGTGAAGGCAAAGGAAAAGATATAAAAAAAGCAGAACAAGATACAAGTAAAAATGCTCTAATTAAAATGGGATATTTTAATCATTAGATATTTTTCTATTCTTCTATTCTTAATTTTTGCAAATACTTACAATTTCTTTTGTAAATTTTTTTATTTCTTGATTAGTAACACCAATTTCTTTTATTGAAAAATCATTTATTTTAGTTGCAATACTATTCCATTTTGTTTTAAATGAATTAAATGATAATTTTGCTATTTCATTCAACCAAATATATAATACTGATTGAAATGTAGATTTTAATATATTATAGTTAACAATTATATTAATAAAATCATTATTTTGGTTACATAATGAATAAAATATTAATGTTTTATTGGCATGTTTCCATTCATAACTATAATTCGGTTTCTTTGGTCCAATTTCGCTTATATAACTAGTAAAATTTATATTATATATTTTATCTTCTTTCAAATCTTTTATAAAATTTGATTTATTATTAAATAAATTATAATTAATATTTTCTTGATTATTTATTTCATTATTTTCATTATTTTCTTGATTATTATTTTCATTTTTACCATTTTTACCATTTTTACCATTTTTACCATTTATTTTATTTTTTTTTAAAATATTCATTAAAGAAGGTTTTAAATTAGTTTTTATATCATTTGACTTTGAATTAATAGGTTTACTTTTATTCTCAGATTTTGATTTTAATTTTAATTTCTGTTTTGATTGCTTTATATCTTCTTCTGATTCAATATCACTGTTATTATTGCTATTACTAATATTATCACTATCGCTATCATTATCACTATCTCTATTATTTTTATTATTTCTAATATTGATATTTTGTTTTTGTTTTTCTTTTTCTTTTTCTTTTTCTTTTTTTGTTTTCTTTCCAATTTTTTCATCATAATCATTTAATGAATTTGCAATTGCTTTTTCTATTTGCAATTGTTCTTGTAATTCTTGATTATATTCTTTAAATTTTTTATAATTATCTTTAATTGAAATTCCACATGTTGAACATTTATTAAAATCAGATGCTATTTTTACTAGACATCCTTTGCAATAGTAAGCTGTGCATTGAAAACATTTAATACAATTTTTATCATCATCACAACAAATCAAACATTCTGTAATATTATCAATATTGATGAAAACATTCTCAATATTTTTTGCTTCGGAATTACCTACTGGTATATTTGCAATTCTATTATATTCATCATTAAAAGTTTGATTTATAATTGATTCTAAATCTATTGACATTCCGTATTATTATTACTTTTTATATATATTATATGTAAAATAATTACTTGAAATTATTTTTCAATTTTATTTATGAAAAATAAAGTAGATTTTAAAAATGTTAAAAATATGTTAAAAATAACAGTAGTAAATTAAAAAAATAAAATATATAAAAATATATTATATATTAAATATGTATTTATCTAGAATAAATCTGAATATTTTTTGCAAATAATTTTTTTTTTATATTTAATGGATATATTATACAAGAAAAACAAGAATCTATAACATGTATTTCTAAACTATTTAATATTATATCAATATAATATGCAACTAATAAATTAACATATTTATTTGCTAATTCGTATTTAGAATGATTTATTGTATACATATTTTTATTTGCACAAATAATGAGTTTATCTTCTTCATTAATAAATTTATCAACTATTTGTGATAAATTAATTTCATTATTAGATGATTTTGTATGTAAAAATATTATATCATAATTTTTAATATTTTCATAATATTCAATACTTAATTTAGTACTTTCAATATTAAAATAATTATAATATATTGATAAATCTAATCCAATATCATTATAAAACATATAAATATGACCATATATAGTAGAATAATCATTATTTATTTTATATTTTAGTAAATCTGGATGACTTATTTTTGATTTAAAATGATGTTTATAACCACCAGATACAAATATATCTGAATTATTTTGAATATTATTTGAATTTAAAACTCTAACAAATTCAGAGTTTTCATCTTGAGTGTATAATGGTACTAATATTATATTATTATTATTAACTTTATTTTCAAATAATAATTTTAGATTTTCACAATAAATTTTTTTACAAAAAAAATATATAGTATTATAATATTCTAGTAAAAATAATACAGCACTAATATTAGTTATATTATCTCCTAATCCATTATGACTTATAAAATATGCAGAATCTTGTTTAATTATATTATTCATAATTGATAATATTTTTATTATCTTTATATTTTTATATATATTAAATATTTTTAATTTTTTCAAAAAACGAGTTTATGTTAAAATAAATATGATTATTATTGGATTCAAATAAATTTAAATTAAAATTACCAGTTAATTCTGGTAAAGTATATACAATCATTCCATTACCAAAAATTATAGAATTACAATATTGTCCACCATGACCAAATATAATATTTGTTTTTGCATTATAGATAACTGACATATCTTTGCAATAACTTTCAAAATCTAAATTATCATATATATTATCAACCGATAAATCTATTATGTCATTATTATTTTTTAATTCTAATAATTCATTATATATTGTTGTTATTTTATGATAATTTGTTTCATAATTATTGGGAATTTCTTTTTCACCTAAAATAACTATTTGATATTGTGATTTGAATGTTTTACAAAATGATCTAATATTTATTTTTAAATTTTCATAATTGAAATTATTATAAAAACGACATTTTGTATGAAATATTATATATTCTTTATTAAAATCATTATTAATTTTATTATTAAGATTAAAATATTTATGTAAAGATTTAAAATTTGTTATTTCATTTAATTTATATTTACAATTATATTCAATTAGTTTATCATTATAAAAAATAATATCATTATTTTTACATATATTATCTAATAAATTTAATTTAAATTTAAAAGAATTAAATATATTATTTAAAATATATGGATTATCAATATATATACATATATTAATATATAATGGTTTATTTTTAATATTATTTTCTATAAGCAATATATTTAATAAAATATCACCAATACCTGTTTGAATTGATTCTAAGTTTTTTTCCTCTAAATCTTTATATTTTATAGAATCATCGTATTTGAATTTTGATTTTAAAACTAAGTCTATTATTTCATTTGACATTTTAATTATTATATATTTATTTTTATATTATATATTTATTTTTATATTTTAATATAAAAACTATTAACAAAAGACACATAATCTAATTTATATTTTTTATTTAAAACTTGTAATTTATCAGAAATTAACTCTTTATTTGTATGTCCATGTTCAATTACAAATACATCAGGTAAAATATTACAATCTATCATACCATCAATTACATTAAATTCATTACCTTCTACATCTAATACAAATAAATCTAATTGATCTATATTTAATTCATTTATAATTTTAGTATATGATTTACATTGTACTTGTGTTTCTATATAATTTTCTTTACCACATAAATCTTCTAAATATTCTTTATGTATAAAAGTATGATTAATTGAACCATTACCCCAATCATAACCAAGTTGAGGATGTTTATAATTCTTAAATATACTAATTTTCTCAATATTTGATAATGCTATATCTAAATTAATTGATTTTGGTCTATTTGTTTTTAAAATATCAAATATATGAGGTAAAGGTTCGATATTTATAGTTTTCCAATTATAATTATCTTCAAAAAATTTAGTACAATTATCTGTTATACCATCATATGCTCCAGCTTCTATTGATATACCATTAAACTTATTTTGAAAATATCTTTCATGTAATACTTTATCAACTTGCGGATTAAATTGACCGTAATAATTCATTTATAATTTTTTTATATTTTTTATATTAAAGAATATAAAAATAGGTAAATATTATTAATTATTATATATATTATAAATAATAATATTTAAACTTATTATTTATAATATATATAATAATTAATAATATTTAAACTTATTTAAATTTATATAAAAATGAATGAAATTATATATTTACCAGTATCATTAGGCGAAGCCATAGATAAACTTACAATCTTAGATATTAAATTAGATAATATTAAAGATGATAGAAAACTTGATGTTAAGATTGAATATGAATTATTACATGATAAATTAAAATTATTTATAGATAAATATAATGATCTATATATTTCTATGAAAAAAGTAAATTTAATAATATGGAATCAAATGGATATTTTACGAGATGGTGATACTACTAATGAAATATATATGAAAATATGTAAAGAATGCATTGAAATGAATGATATACGTTTTCGTATAAAAAATAAAATAAATTTTATATCAAAATCATTATTAAAAGAACAAAAAGGATACACAATAAATAGTTTAATAATTGAAATTAATAATGAAATTAAAAATATTACAGATTTTTTTCAACCAATAAAATATTTTTCTTTTATTTATGATAAATTAATTATTTATTCTAATAATAAAGAATTACATACATATTTTAAATATGACCCAACTATTATTTTTGAAGAAAATATAAAAAATATTAATCATACAAATGAAAATAAAACAGATAATATAATAAATAATAAATATATAAATGCTTATTCTTTTTTAAAAAATAATTATGAAAAAAAAAAAATATATGAATTATTTGAATTAAATGAAAATATTATAAATATTATTTTATAATTTTTCATTAAATAATGATTCAATCATATCACAACTAAATACATATATATTATTTTTATTAAATACATCTATTCTTTCTTGGTATGAATCATCAATAAATATAGAATTTAAATTATTAATATATTGTGATTTTTTTTCATTTTTTTTAACTTTAATTATTTCATCAAATAAATTTATATGAATATAATATTTTTCTAATATTATACATGGTTCAATATTTCTAGTAATTAGTATAATTTTTTTATTATTATTTTTAAGATAAAATAAATACTGCATTATCTTTGTATTTACTTTATTTTTTAATATAATAGTATCATCTAAATCTATATAAACTGTATCATATATTATTGATAAATTAAATCTATTTTCAAAACATTTATAACATGATATATCATAATTATTTGTTAATACACTATCTATATTATATCCAAAATTCTCATATATAGATAATAATGGAAAATTTGCACCCTGATTTCTATGAAGTGATGCTGCACCCGGTATTCTAGGTGCAATTTCAAGTAAAGATAGTTCATTATTTTTATTATATTTAACTTGAAAAAACCAAGATCCAATAAATTCTAAATTTTTTGAAATAATTTCACCTATTTTTTTTATTTCTGGTAATTCAATATGACTTGTTAATACACTTAATCCATTTACAGTTTTTTCTCTTTTTCTTGCTTCACAATATATTAATCCATTTTTTTTAGAACTAAAACAATCAACTGTAAATTCTTCACCTTGCAAATATTCACATATTATATTATCTTTAATTTTTGAATTATAAAAATCAAGTTCTAATTTATTATTTATTTTTAAAGAATCTCTAGAACCATAACCACATTCTGGTTTTATAAAAACAGGAAATTCCTTTACATCTTCATAATTATATACATATGGTACATTTATATAATCTTTTAATAAATCATATGTTTTTTTTTTAGAAAAACAAATATTACAAGTATCAAATGGTGAAGATATTATTTTTACTCCTAAAATTTCTTCATATTTTTTTAAAAATACAATTATACTATCAAAAGCAGGAAATATACAATCTATATTATGTTTTAGTATTATATCTTTTATATAGTTTATAGTTTTATCTTCATCTTTTATAAAAGGTGCACCTAATATTAAATTTTCAAATTGATAATATGAAAAATTTTTTTCATCAGAATCTATTCCAAATAAATTAATCCACCTAATATATTTTAATGAATCAAAAATTTCTTTTGATACGCCTGAACCTGATGGAAATATTAATACATTTAGATTTTTATTCATTTATATTTATATTTATAAATTTTATATAGAATTTATCCGCTATGAATTATATTATAAAATAATTAACATTAGAATCTAATATATTTTGTATTTTATAATTATTGATATTTAATGTTTCTAATAATGCAATTGTTTCACCTGGAAATCTTTTAAAGTGTATTTCATCAAAAACTACAACTGAACCTTTTGGCATTCTAGGTAAAAAATTTTCCAATGCTATTTTTGTAGGTAAATATAAATCAAAATCTAAATATAATAAACTTATTAACATATGTTTATTATTATTTAAATATTCTGGTATGGTATTTTCTGCATTACCTTTAACTAATTCTATTTTATTAAAATCATTATACATGATTTCAGTATGTATTTTTCCTAATTCAAGAATTTCATTATAATTTGAAAAACTAAAATCACCTACTTTATTAGTATTAATATTATCTTTATCTGATAAATTTACAAATCCTTCAAATGTATCAAATCCTATAATTTTTCTGTAAAAAAATTTTGGTTCTAATATTAAATGAGATTGTAATAAAGATAATAATCCTCTTCCACCACAAACACCACATTCTATAATATCACCAGGTACATTTTTAATTAATTTTAATAATTCATATCTTATTAAAAATTGTTTAATAGAATTATTTGGAGCATATTTTGGAAAATCAATAATTTTTTCTAAATTATTATTATTATTATCAAAATATTCTAATAATTTATTTTGATAATTATCTCTAAAAATATTAAAATTATTTTTTTCAGTAAATTTTTCACAGCTCATTTTTTATATTTATTATATTTAATATATTTAATATATTTATTATTTAATATATTTAATATATTTATTATATTTATTATTTAATATAGTTATTTACGCATTTAATAAATTTATAAATTTACAAATAATATTTACAATATATGATTGTTCTTCATAAGTAATATTTGGCGATGATGGAATCATTATTATTTCATTATTTAATAAATCTGCAATTTCATCATTATTTTCTATATCTGATAAATGTTCGTGTTTATTGATTGGATAAAAAAATGGTCGAATATCAACATTATTATCTTTAAAGAATTTAGTAGTTTCTTCTATTGTTTTATTATTATTTACTATACGTAAAGCAAATATCCAATCTGCTCCCTGTGTATTATCTTCACTTTTAAATAATTTTACTTTATTTTGTGTAATTAAATCATTTAATAATTTTTCATAATTTTTAAATATTTGTCTTTTATTTTGTAAAATATTTTCAATATCATTTAGTTGGTCATATAAAAAAGCAGCTTCAATATTAGTCATTCTATAATTATAAGCATGAACATCATGTAAATATCTAATATTTGACATTCCTTGTGAATATGCTTTAATCATATAATCATATATATCTTTATGTTGTGTAATAAAAGCACCTCCTTCACCAGTTGTAATGATTTTATTACCATAAAAAGATATTGATGAACATAATAATGATTCTGATGTTCCAGAATATATATCTTCATATTTTCCAGTAAAACCTTCACAATTATCTTCAATAAATATAATATCAGGTCTTAATCTTTTTAACCTTAGAACATTTATAATATTACCTAAATTATGAACTATTAACATTGCAGTGTTTTTTTCTAATGATAAAATATAGTCGTCTTTTGTATTAATATTCCAAGTATCTAAATCCATTTTCATTATTTCTAAATTAGATAAATTATATACCATTAATGCAGAATTCCAAGCAGCAATATAAACATTATTAGGCATATATATTTTTGTAATATTTGGATATTTGTATTTTAATGATAAAAATAAACAATGAGTAGAACAAGTTCCATTAGACATTAAAATAGAATATTTTGATTTAATAATATCATTTAATTTAGAAGTAGATTTACTAATAAATTCACCGTGATTTGATATCCAACCATCATTAATTGCCTTTATTGCAGATTCAGTATATTTATTTATAGATGGTTCATAGATATTAATCATTTTTATAAAATATATTAATTTTATATTTATGTTATATTTATGTTTATGTTATATTTATGTTTATGTTATATTTATGTTTATGTTATATATTATTTTTATATTAAATTTAAAGTAAATTAATATCTTTCTCTTGTAGCCCAAAACGGATATTTTTTTGCTTTTTCAGAATTAAATCCTTCTTCAAAATATGTTTCATCATCTAAAATCAAATCTCCATCCATATACTTATATAATAATGACATAATTGATTGATCGTGACGATGTTGTTCATTATATTGTGTATATTTATCACTAAATAAATGTTGATCGTCATTCAATATTTCTAATACTTTATTAAAAAAATCTATAGAAAATTGTGTTTTACGTATAATAATTACAGTAGCATTAATTTGAAAATTTTCTAAATTTTGATTCATTATATTTTCTGTAATATTAAATTTATTTTTAAAATATTCAATTATTTTCTTATTAGTAAATTTTTTTTCTTGATGAGTTAATTGAAATCGTAAAATACCACTTTTACTATTATTAACCATATTAATATATTCATTAAATCTTAGTTGTGATTCTGGAGTAATATTAATACTACATCCAGAATCAAAATATACTATAATATCATTATCATTAATATTTTTTAACATTTTTGATATTATATAAGGTTTCCATATCCAATATCCACCACCTCTATTACTATTCCAAACTTCTTTATATTTTTCTTTAAAATCATTATCTATATCTTCTTCAGTAAAACATTTAAATTCATTAAATAATCCAGAACTTTTTCCAGATTCTATTATTTTATTAAAACGATTTTGAAAATTTCTAGAAGAATAACTAACACCATATATTTTATTCATGATAAAAACTAAATATAAAATTTAATATTTTTGTAATATAAAAATAATGTTTTTATTATAAATAATAATACTATCTTTATATTAGAATTATAAAAAATGAAACATTTAACTAATGAAATAAACTATGATTCAACAATAGAATTAGCAAATATAAAAGATAAATATAATAAATCTGTATTATTTCATTGTTATTGGTCTGGTGTATTAAATGAAAAACATTTAATCTCCATTAAATCATGCTATTATTTTAATATACATAATAATGATAATAATCATAAAATTATATTATGGGTAGAAAATACTACATAAAATTTATATTATAAAGAGATTGAAAAGTATGCTGAAATTAGATATTATAATTATCAAAATGAATATTTATCTCTTAATTATAATAAAGATATATATATTTTAGAAATAATAAAAGCGATTTAACAGAATTAGCAGATTTTATTCGCTTAAATTTATTATATAATTATGGAGGTATATGGTTTGATTTAGATATATTATTTTTAAGAAGTTTTGATCCTATATTTAATAATTATGAAAATGAAATATGTCTTTATCAATGGGAATATCAAAACTATCCAAATAATGCTATATTAATATCATTAACTCCAAAATCTGATAAAATGAAAAATATTATAGATTTTTTTCATAATCAAAATACTGGATGGAGAACACAAGGAAATTGCACTTATAATAATTCACCAATAGATTGGTTAGTTTTACATTGTAGCTGGTTTGATCCTTCATGGATAGATAATCCTTATAATTTGCGATTTGAAACATTTTTTGAAAATACTGAAAAAATTTATACATTTGATAATTTTTTCAAAGGTGCATTTTGTTATCATTGGCATAATAAATGGAATGCACCATTATATGATAATTGTATTTTAAAACAATTAAGTAATATAATTGATAAAAATATGAAAAAATAATATATTAATATATTATTATATTATTATATTTCATTTTTCTTCAAAATATTTATCTATAAATTCTTTTAATTTATCTTTATAAATTTCATTATTATAATTTTTATTTATTTTATTCATATTTATTATATTATTATATTCAGTTTCATTATTTTTTATTTTATTTATTTTTATTATATTATTTTCATATTTTTCAATTTGCGTATATAGATTCATATTAATAAAAGATTCTTTATCGATAAAATTTTCAATATCAGTAGATCCACAATAAATTGGAATACATCTTGCAAATAAACAATTAAATATTTTTTCAGTAATATATCCATAACCTATTGAATTTTCACATACAAAAACAAATTTATATTTATTGAATACATTTAATAATTCTAATGAATGATAACAAGATTTATTTAATATTTCATTTTTATAAATATCTAATGTATCGCAATTACCAATGGAATGTATTTTATCTATTATTTTATTTTTAATTTCTGAATTTCCTCCTGATTTATTTGTAGCAATTAAACAAAATTTCTTATCATTGAATTTTGTATATATTGATGGTTCAATTGTATTATAATATTTTACAAAATAATTAATTTGTGTATAAATAACTGGTATTGCTATATATTTATCTGTAAATACGCATTTATATATATGATTGTAAAAATATATTTGTATTTTATCATTTCTAAAATTACCATAATTATTATAATGTTTATACCAATAATGAGCATTGCAATTTTCAACACATATTAAAATATTTAATTTAGATGTATCTAGATTAGTATTATCTTCTAACTGAATACCGTATATTACTGAATTATTTTTTAAATCATCATTAGAATTTTGAAATTCTATTTTTAAATTATCTGGAAAAAAATATTTTATAAATTTATCAATATTTTGCATAGAATAATAACTATCAGATTTTATCCAATAATTATAGTCTTTATCAGGTAAAGAAAAATAAATAGTCATTTTTTAAATATTTATATTTATAATTATAATAAAATAAATGTTTATATTTTAAAATTTATACTAATAAAATTTATATTTGAAATAATAAAAATAAAATTAATATTTATAAAAAATATTTAAAAATAAAAAAAATACAAAAAAAATAATTAATTAAAAAATTAAATTACGGTTCACTCGGTGCAACACATAAAGATCTTACATTATATTGTCCATCAATATATGTATCACCATAATTAATTCTAATTCTATCATCATTGCGTTCACCACTTTTATGTTCATGAACAATAACAATACTTCTACAAGGATTATATATTCTATATTGAAATTTGTTCAATTCATATAAAAGTACATTTTCACTTCCCCATACATTTTGTGGATGGTTTATACGTCTTATAATATCTGAATTGATTGGCGATTTAAACATAAATACATCATGACTACCCATATAGTCATCAATTAAAGGGCTACTATTATCATGTTCGTAGCGTGTTAATGAATAAACAATATTATTATTTTGCTGCAAAGTAGTAATTAAATAATCTTTTTTTATTTCCTTTAACCAAATATCAGAATTTGAAATCATACATATTTCATTTGGTAGTGTATTTGCATATTGAAATAAATCAGAATATAAAGGTTGATTTCCTATTCTAATTATTACAATTTTACTTCTATCACTTATGAGTTGATTTAAATATTCGGAACAATTTTCATTATCTAAAAATAAATGTATTTTTGAAATATAAAGACATTTATTATTATTTATTAAAGTATCATCTAATTCTTTCTGTCTTTCAATATTTTTTGATAAATAAAAAGAAGTAATTAAATTTAACATTTATATAATAATTATAATTTATATTTTAAATATAATTAGTATATTAGATATAATTTCTTTTTAAATATAATAAATATATTAAAATATATTAAAATATATATACGATATGAAAAAAGTATTATCTTTTAGTTTATGGGGTGATAATCCTACATATAATATTGGTGCTATTAAAAATGTAGAATTAGCAAAACAATATTATCCAGATTTTGAATGCTGGTTTTATATTCATTCTCCAACTGTTCCAGTAAATACAATTAAAATATTAGAAAAATTTGAAAATGTAAAAATTATATTAAAAAATGATGATTTAAATACTTGTAAACCAATGTGTTGGAGATTTGAATCAATTGATGATCCTGATGTTGAAATTATGATGTCTAGAGATACTGATACTAGAATTCTTTCAAGAGAAAAAATGGCTGTTGATGAATGGTTAGAATCTGGCAAACTATTTCATATTATGAGAGATCATCCAGATCATCATTATTATATATTAGGTGGTTTATTTGGTATGAAAAAACATTCTAATATATCTAATATGTCTAATATGTCTAATTTAATCAATAATTTAATACAAAATGGTCCTAGAGATTACGATCAAGATTTTTTAAAAAATATAATATATCCAATAATAAAAGATGATTGTTTAATACATGCATCATTTAATTTTTTTTCAGATGAAATTACTAAACCATTTCCTATACCTTATGATAGTGAATATAGATTTGTTGGTGAATATGTTTATTCAGATGAAAGCAGATCACAAAATCATATTAATGAATTAAAAAAACGTTTATAATAATTTGTTTATAATATTTTTTATAATATAATTAATAATTTTGTCCATCACCATGTCCCATATCATAATAAAAAAAAATATCATTTAAATATACACAATTAGTATGTTTTAATGTTTGCATCCAACAATTATAATCTTCTTGCCCATTTATCAAATTTTTCATATAATTAATATTTTCTAATACAAGTTTCTCTATAATTACACTAGAACATATACAACAGTTATGTATATTCAAAAATTCAGAATCCCATATTTCAGGAAAACCATTTTCTAATAATTTACTTCCTTTATCTTTATAAATATTTTGTAAAACATTATAATTACATTCAGCATTATATTTTTGATATGTTTTATTTTTATCATAAATACCTTGACCAATTAAACCATCTGTACAAGACATTTTGCATCCTGTTTTTGCCATTGCATTTACTTGTAATTCTATTTTATTAGGTAACCATATATCATCATCGTCTAAAAATGCAATATATTTACCGGTAGATTTTTCTATTCCACAATTTCTTACATATCCTGCACAAGCAAAACCAAATTTATTTTTAGTATTTTGTTCTAAATGAATAATTGTAAATTTATCACCAAAAACTGATTTATAATCATATTTATAATATTCTTTTTGAGTCGAACAATCATTTACAACAATAATTTCAATATTATTATATGTTTGATCTATTATATGTTGGTATAATTATACTAACTTTATTAGTATCCATTTTATTACTATCCGTGATTCTAATGTCTAATTCTAATGTCTAATTCTAATGTCTAATTCTAATGTCTAATTCTAATGTCTAATCCTAATTTAATTTTAATATTATCCCGCAAATCATTATAATATCCCTGAATAATATTTCTAGCATTATCTGTAAATATATTTCCTTCTAGATATTTTATTGGATTCATAACTACATTATATATTGATTCTTGTATTGATTCTTTCATTTCTTTTTTATTATTAATATTACAAAAACAATATTTATTTTCATTGATTATATATTTTTCAGGTAAATCTATAGCCCAATATATTGGTATTGTTCCCCCTTCAAATGCCTGAAATATTTTCTCAGTAAAATATCCTTCATATACGGAATTCTCCGGACATATATTATAAATACTTTGAGAAATATAATTAATTTTATCTTGTGTAGTCATACCTATTTTTGGAGTATTATTTCTAAAATCTCCAGGGTACATTATTTTACCTAAACCATTTATTGATTCATATTTTGATAATGCATTACAGATTTTTGTACGTTGCCCCTCTCTATCATGTCTAGCAATTAATGATGCAAATATAATTTTATTCTTTTTTATATTTTCTATGTATTTACTTTCAATATAACTCACAATATCAGTAGTATCTGAAGAAGTAGTATTATATGAAGAAGTAGAAGTACTATAAAAATCGTAATACATTAGCCATAATGGAAATCTTAATAGTTTCTTATCTAAATTTGTATATTTAAAACCAACTATTAAATCAAATGTATTTTCTAATAAATTATCATTATTATATGGAGGAAAACGATTTAA
>Ga0214919_10000701_pt1 | contig 57303 bp, 51 predicted proteins | sample LL1503_MetaG_FD_177994 | JGI IMG/M metagenome (GOLD analysis project Ga0214919, IMG submission 177994) | Freshwater microbial communities from Lake Lanier, Atlanta, Georgia, United States - LL-1503 | ecosystem: Environmental > Aquatic > Freshwater > Lake | place: USA: Georgia | collected... | reverse complement strand
CCCACAACGATTACTGCCGGTACTTTGAAGGTGGGTGATGGCGGCACTTCGGGATCCTTAGGGACTGGATCTATTATTAATAACGGAAGTTTAAAGTTTGATAAAAGTATTCCTATGGTTATGACAAATAATATTAGTGGTAGTGGCGCAACTGCTATTGTGACCGGAGGCGTTCAAGCATCAGTTTCAAAGGTGAATTATGGTTATGGGATAGTTCCAGCGTCGGTATCTTCCAGACTGGAAAATGCTGTGACCAGTATTGCAGCCAAACAGATGAATATCAAACCAGAAATTGCAGTCAATCCAATGACGATAATGCCATTAGCTAATATGAGTGCAAATCCCATATTGGTACCCGTTAGAAATCCAGTAACTAACCCTGCTGTATCCGCCCCCGCTGAAAATGTAGGTAATATTGAATCAACCCCAATCAGAAATCAGGCGCCTATCCCTGCTGATAGTGGGCGTAATGTTGAATCTAATTCAGGATATACATCGACGACGACAGATGTGAAAAAACAAGAGGAAGCAAGCTACTAACTGGTTTGTAAAATCAAATTAAATCAATATGCCGCAGCATAATCTATTGATTTCTTAAATAGCGTTTTCTATTACTGTGAAAACTAAAGTCAGTATTTCTCTTTGACTTTATTTAAGAGAGACGGATTTTTTGTAATCATTAAACGAGCTGGATTGATAAGCTCGAGTGTTAATGAATTGAGCTAGTAATTTAAATTCACTAACATCGCGAATGGGACCCACAATCCTAACCACTTCAGTGCCATCTAGATCATGAAATGCGAAGGTTGGGGTTCCCCGTACTTTGCCAGCAACCGAGAATTCTTTTTCGGTCATGTCAGTGTTCGTAAAGTTGGTTAAGAAGGCAGTACCGTTAATATCAATGCTAAAGTTAACAAAAAATTTTCGATATAACTCTTGTATATCGACTCTGTTGAGAACATGTTCTTTCATATAAATGCAAAGTGGGCATCCTTGTTGCTCATACATCAGAAATAAACCCATTTTCTTACGTGCTTTAGCATCATAAAGTTCATGCCTCAAATCGCCGGTATTGGATTCAAAAAAATGCAGCATCGGATCACGGCGAGGAACAGAGTCTGCAGCGCATGCCATATTAAAGCTCATGCATGCTATGTACAAAAGCGTTATGCAGAAACGGTTAAAGAGAGGCTCTAGGGTCAAGGCTTAGTCCTAATTGCAATGCTTATATATTTATAGTAACAAAATCAGATCGCAAATAAATCAACGAACTCATGCACGGGTGTGTTTTCCAGTGCCTTTTGTTTTTCGCAGAGTTTGGCAATACTCAATCTTTGCTTTTCTGGAAACTTACGACCCAAGTTAGTTTTGAATTTTGCTTCTAATAAGGGTATGCCCTCTTTGCGTCTGCGACGATGGCCAACTGGATATTCAGTGATGATATTTTCTGATTTGGTACCGTCGTTAAATTGCAATTGAACTGCATTGGCGATAGAGCGTTTTTTCGGGTCCAGATAGTCTTTAGTCCATTTTGGATTTTCAATACAGACCATTTTTTTGCGTAGTTCATCAATCAAAGGGTTATTGGCAACATTGTCTTCATAATCAGCTGCAGTGAGTTGGCCGGTCAGCAAGCCAATGGCCACCATATATTGGATGCAGTGATCTCGATCTGCTGGATTATTGAGAGGCCCGCTTTTGTCGATAATCCGAATCGCAGATTCGTGTGTGGTAATAGTGATTTTTTTAATGGAGCTAATTTTATTTTTAATGTTTGGGTGTAATTTGATCGCGCATTCGACTGCGGTCTGCGCATGAAATTCTGCGGGATATGAAATTTTAAATAGGATATTTTCCATCACATAGGATGAATAGCATCTTTCAAATTGAAAGGGTTTTCCTTTAAACAGCACATCATAGAAGCCCCAAGTCTTTGCAGATAATGCTGTGGGATAACCCATTTCACCTTTGCTTGCCATTAGCGCTAGTCGCACGGCACGACTTGTAGCATCACCTGCCGCCCATGATTTACGTGATCCAGTGTTGGGAGCGTGGCGATAAGTGCGTAGTGACTGACCGTCGATCCAAGCGTTAGAAATAGCGTTAGTCGTCTCTTCAAGGCTAAGTTTTAGAAGGCTGCAGACCACTGCAGTAGAGGCGACTTTGACTAGGACTACATGGTCTAGCCCAACTCGATTAAAGCTGTTTTGTAAAGCAATTACACCTTGAATCTCGTGTGCTTTAATCATGGCTGTCAGTACATCGCGCATGGTTAAGGGTTTCTGGCCACTTGCGACTGCAGTGCGTGATAACCAATCAGCAACAGCGAGTATTCCGCCTAGGTTATCTGAAGGATGGCCCCATTCCGCAGCAAGCCAGGTGTCATTAAAATCAAGCCATCGAATCATGCATCCAATGTTAAATGCTGCCGTGACTGGGTCTAATTGAAAGGAGGTGCCAGGGACCTTGGCGCCGTTTTGCATGGTTGCGCCTGGTACAATTGGACCCATGAGTTTAGTGCAGGCAGGATATGACAATGCTTCTAATCCGCAACCTAAGGTATCCATTAGGCATAGTCGAGCGGTGTTATAAGCTTCACTGCTTTTTATATTGTAGTTTAGTGCATACTGGGCGATATCAGTAATCACTGGATCGGGTTTATTGCGATTGCTCGTTTGCATGGATGACATGGTCGTACCTTGTTAATGAAAATGAATGGGTATTTAGAACTGAAAATGTCGAAGGATGCTCTGACTTAGGGACGATCTTTTAACGCAATAAAAGCGCGTCCTTCAGGGCCACGATAAACAGCAGTAGGTCTTATTAGCTTATTATCTGTGCGTTGTTCTATTACGTGGGCTGCCCAACCGCTAGTTCTAGAGACGATGAAAAGGGGCGTAAACATACCTGTAGGGACACCCATTTTGTAGTAAGAAACTGCTGAATACCAGTCAAGATTGGCAAACATTTTTTTTTCGCGCATCAGGACGGTTTCAATGCGCTCTGCAATATTGTACATGCTTAGATCATCGCTATCTAATGAGAGTTGATGAGCCACTTTTTTGATGACCTTGTTGCGCGGGTCGGAGACGGTATATACAGCATGACCAAAACCAATAATGACTTCTTTTTTTGCGATTCTTTCGAAGATATCTTTTTCAGCATCATCTGGGCTGGTATAGCGATTCATGACTTCAAAGCCTACTTCATTCGCACCGCCATGTTTGGGGCCGCGTAACGCGCCAATGCCCCCCGTAATTGCTGAGAACATATCGGCACCTGTCCCTGCAACTACTCGTGCTGCAAAGGTGGAAGCGTTAAACTCATGCTCTGCATAAAGAATCAGTGAAGTATGCATTGCCCGAATCCAATCTGGTGAGGCTGGCTTGCCGTGGAGCAGGTGCAAGAAGTGCGCGCCAATTGAATCATCATCTGTTTCTAGATTAATACGTCGTCCATTTTGACTAAAGTGAAACCAATACAGCAGAATTGAGCTAAAGCATGCCATCAGTCGGTCTGCAATATCACGTGCGCCAGCCTCATTGTGATTTTCTTTTTCAGGCAGCATGGCCCCAAGCGCTGAGCAACCAGTACGCATCACATCCATGGGATGCGTGGCTGGTGGCAGTTGCTCCAAAATATTTTTTAAACTAGCTGGCAAGCCCCGCATTGATTTTAATTTGGTTTTATAGGCTTTGAGTTCTGCAGTATTAGGTAGTTTTTTGTGTACTAGTAGGTGAGCAATTTCTTCGAATTCACAGGTCTCTGCGATATCGAGTATATCGTAACCTCGATATTGCAGGTCATTACCACTTCGGCCAACGGTACATAGCTCAGTTGTTCCTGCCGCAATACCTGATAGGGCTACCCCTTTTTTGGTGTTAGCGCTTGGTTTTTCAGTAGGTTGGCTCATGTAAAGTGGCTCCTTGTTGTTGAATAAAAAAAAGCGGAAGCTGCAGGTGCAGGATCCGCTTTTTTGTAGGCAAAGATTTAAATCTTATTTCAGAAGACTTTGAATAGCATCGCGCTCTTCTTGTAGCTCTTGTAGGGTGGACTGCATACGGGCTTTGCTGAATTCGCTTTGCTTTAATCCTTGTACAATTTTAATTTTTCCATCTTTGCAGGTGACTGGAAATCCGTAGATGATTCCTTTAGGGATGCCGTAGCTGCCATCGGATGGGATGCCCATACTTACCCACTGGCCTGGTTTGGTGCCCTTAACCCAGTCGCGAATGTGATCAATGGCAGCATTGGCAGCACTTGCAGCTGATGATAGCCCGCGCGCATCAATAATCGCAGCACCACGTTTCTGGATTGTGGGTATGAAATCACTTTCTAGCCAAGCTTGGTCATTAATTAATGGCCATATTTTTTTGCCGCCTGCAGTGGCGTGGAATACATCTGGATACTGTGTCGCCGAGTGATTACCCCATACTGCGAGTTTCTTAATCTCTGTGATTGGCTTACCAATTTTTTGTGCCACTTGTGTGAGTGCGCGATTGTGATCAAGGCGCATCATTGCCGAGAAGTTTGCTGGTTTAAGTTTTGGGGCGTTATGCATTGCAATTAAGCAGTTCGTATTGGCTGGATTGCCCACTACGAGAACTTTCACACTACGCTTAGCAACTTCAGATAGGGCTTTGCCTTGAGGTGCGAAAATTTTACCATTCGCCTCTAACAAGTCTTTACGCTCCATACCCGGGCCGCGAGGCCGAGCGCCGACTAGTAATGCTACATCAGCATCAGCAAATGCAACCATTGGATCTGAAGCGGCCACCATACCGTGCAGCAGCGGGAATGCGCAGTCATCTAACTCCATCATTACACCCTTGAGTGCTTTTTGCGCGCGCTCATCTGGAATTTCAAGTAATTGCAGTATCACCGGCTGGTCTTTTCCGAGCATTTCGCCGCTGGCAATTCGAAAAAGTAGGCTATAGCCTATTTGGCCTGCAGCACCAGTCACAGCAACGCGCATCGGTTTTTTCATTTGTAAGCTCCTGATTATAAAATGATTTCTGAATCTTAATGGGGTGCCGTTGACCTTGGAATGTGGAGGTAACTATTTAAGTTGCACCATTGACTGATATGGATGATAGCTAAGGCAGTGATTTATGGTCAACTAAAGCCTATGCCGATATTTGGATTATTCAGCATTTAGTCAGATTTTCTGTTCATTAGCGTCAGAGCTCGCCCTGTAACTGTGGTGATGTGGACCTAATATTAATGCGGAGTTCATATGAACAATCAGCGGCGCTAAGGAAGTCAGCTGGTTACTTTCGCTGCTGCGAGAAATCTAATATGCTTTACGTAAACGTCAATAATAATTTTTAAGAACTGCTTTTTTCTGGCGTTTATTGTGCTTATACATTTATCCGGTGTCAGAAAACTGTTAATATTTCAATAATAGTAGATGGTGCAACACAAATGTGGCGTTACGGATTTCGGTAAGTATGCTCCTGTTCAACGACTCATGAGCATAATTGTCTAGTTTTGAACTGGATTAGGATTACTGATCATATGCATTGATTGGGATCGGGTTTGACATTGTTTTCAGTTTTAAAGTTTTTTTGTCTAGAGTAAGTGCAGGTCGTGTTATTTAATAATTGCGAATCAGTTGTTAAGTTCGCTTTTTTCTGACCTAGTTAGTTAAGGAGAGCGTGTGTCATCGATAGTTCCTAAATCAAGACCTAAGCATTTAAATTTATTGCAGATTCGTCTGCCAATGCCTGGTATCGTTTCAATTTTGCATCGTATCAGTGGGGCAATATTGTTTTTGTTGTTGCCATTGTTGCTTTGTTTATTTCAATGGAGTTTAGACTCCCCTGCATCTTTTGCTGAGTTTCGCAGTTATGTATCACAACCTATTGTTAAGTTCGTTTTAATAGGCTTGTTATGGGGCTATTTACATCATTTGTTCGCAGGTGTTCGTCATGTATTGCTTGATCTTCACATTGGTGCTGAGTTGGTTGGCTCCAGAGTCTCAAGTTACCTTGTGTTTGTCTTGGCGATAGTGCTGACATTGATTGTAGGAGGAAGGTTATGGTAAACCGTGAAGTGGTTGGAGCGCATTATGGTTTGCGTGATTGGCTATTGCAGCGTATTACTGCAGTAATTATGGTTTTTTATACATTGATTTTGCTATCTGCGCTATACGCAATGCCTACATTTGATTATATGAATTGGAAGGCTTTGTGGCAGTCATCAGTAATGCGCTACTCGAGCTTTTTATTTGTATTGGCGCTGGCATTTCATGCGTGGATCGGTGTACGTAATATTTTTATGGACTACATCAAAGTCGCTAGTTTGCGCTTGGTGTTATATGTTGTAGTTATCCTGGCCTTGTGCAGTTATTTTGCATGGGCTGTGCAGATACTCTGGGGTAGATAAGCGATGGCAATGACAATTCGACAGTTTGATGCAGTAGTTGTGGGTGCAGGTGGTTCTGGTTTACGTGCAGCGCTTCAGTTGGCGGAGTCTAATCTTCGTGTTGCTGTCCTTTCTAAAGTATTTCCCACTCGGTCGCATACCGTGGCAGCTCAAGGTGGTGTATCAGCATCATTGGGCAATGACGAGCCAGATAATTGGCATTGGCATATGTACGACACAGTTAAAGGCTCCGACTATCTTGGTGACCAAGATGCAATTGAGTATATGTGTCGTAAGGCTAATGAAGTTGTTATTGAGCTAGAACATTTTGGCATGCCTTTTGATCGCCTAGATAATGGGAAAATTTATCAGCGTCCTTTTGGTGGGCATACCAGTAACTATGGCGAGCGTCCAGTCAAGCGCGCATGCGCTGCTGCTGACCGTACTGGCCATGCAATGTTACATACCTTATACCAGCGTAACGTAAGGGCTAATACGCAGTTTTTTGTAGAATGGATGGCTCTTGATTTAATACGCGATGCTGACGGCGATGTTGTTGGTGTTGTTGCCCTGGAAATGGAAACTGGCGAGGTGATGATTTTCCAAGCAAAAGCAACATTATTAGCGACTGGTGGTGCAGGTCGAATTTATGCAGCTAGTACTAACGCTTTTATCAATACAGGTGATGGCTTAGGAATGGTGGCTCGTGCTGGTATCCCCTTGCAAGACATGGAGTTCTGGCAGTTCCATCCTACTGGTGTTGCCGGTGCTGGCGTTTTGATTACTGAGGGTGTGCGAGGCGAAGGTGGTTTCTTGCTCAATAAAAATGGCGAGCGCTTCATGGAGCGTTATGCGCCAACAGTAAAAGATTTAGCTGGTCGTGATGTTGTTGCAAGAGCAATGGCTACTGAAATTAAAGAAGGTCGTGGTTGCGGAAAAGATGCTGACCATATCTTGCTGAAGTTGGATCATTTAGGCGCTGATGTGATTGATAAGCGCTTACCAGGTATTCGCGAGATCGCTAAAAAATTCGCCAATGTTGATCCTGTAAAAGACCCTATACCAGTAGTGCCTACTTGTCATTATATGATGGGCGGTATTCCAACCAATATTGGTGGTCAGGTTATAGTTCCAGATGGCAAAGGCGGTGAGCAAGTGATACGTGGGCTGTATGCTGCTGGTGAGTGTGCATGTGTTTCGGTGCATGGTGCTAACCGTTTGGGTACTAATTCGTTATTGGATTTATTGGTATTCGGTAAGTCCTCTGGTGATCAGGTTGTCCATGATTTGGCAAGTGATACCTTAACTCAGAAACCGTTACCTGCAGACGCAGGCGATTACACTAGAGCACGTTTAGCTCGTTTGGATGGTGCTAAAAGTGGTGAGAGTGTAGCGGAGGTAGGTGCTGAGTTGCGTCGCACGATGCAATTACATTGTGGTGTGTTCCGCTTCCCTGATAGCTTGACAGAGGGGGTTCGTAAAATTCGAGAAGTTGCTGACAGGGCTGCTAACTCTTTTATTGCAGATAAGAGTAAAGTTTTTAATACTGCAAGAGTTGAAGCGCTAGAGTTAGACAACTTGGTAGAGACTGCTGTGTCAACCATGATTTCGGCAGACGCTCGACATGAATCTAGAGGTGCTCATGATCGTAGCGATTATCCAAGCCGTGATGACGCAGCATGGATGAAGCATACCCTGTGGTTTAAAGAGGGTGATAAATTGGAATATAAACCTGTGAAGTTAAAGCCGATGACTGTAGAGTCATTTGAACCAAAGGCTCGCGTTTATTAATTGGTTTAGACTTGTTTTAAATAATTTTATGATTGATGTTGGTTTAGAGTTGTACATGTAAACGTTTTAGCATTCCTATAGCTATTCAACAGCGGTTATATGTATTTTGTGATTAATTGAATTTAATACTTTCGGAATCAGGACAAGATGCGATTTCAAATATACCGATTTAACCCGGATCAAGACTCCGCGCCCCACATGCAGGAATACGATATTGCGTTGGAACCTACCGACCGAATGTTGCTAGATGCACTGATGCGGATTAAGACTGTTGATGACACGTTCTCATTTCGACGTTCGTGCCGCGAAGGTGTTTGCGGTTCGGATGCGATGAACATCAATGGCAAGAATGGACTGGCTTGCATTACGCCGCTCGCAGATGTGCAAGAACCGGTAGTTATCCGGCCATTGCCAGGTATGCCCGTCATTCGTGATTTGATCGTTGATATGTCGCAGTTCTTCAAGCAATACCATTCAGTCACGCCTTATGTGATTAATGATACGCCCAGGCCGGATGGAGAGCGTTTGCAATCGCCGGAGGATCGCGAAGAGCTTAATGGCCTCTATGAGTGTATCTTGTGTGCTTGCTGTTCTACGGCTTGTCCATCTTTTTGGTGGAACCCAGATAAGTTTGTAGGCCCTGCAGGATTACTGCAAGCCTATCGCTTTATCGCTGATACCAGGGATCATGCAACCAATGACCGCTTGGATAATTTAGAAGATCCGTATCGTTTGTTTAGATGTCATTCCATTATGAATTGCGTTGATGTGTGTCCTAAAAATCTTAATCCTACTAAGGCAATAGGTAAGATTAAGGGTTTGATGCTCAAGCGCGTTTTATGATCGTGTTTCGATGATATGGCCGACCTAGACCGTATACGTTGGCAGTGTCGAAGAGGACTTCTAGAATTAGATTTGCTACTTGCCCGATTTCTGGAGAACGAGTTGCCTGGGTTGAACCCCGAGCAACTGCAGTTATTCAATGAGCTATTGGCTGAGGCAGACACTGAGATTTTAGCGTGGATTATGGAGCAGGAAGAACCACCTGCACGCTATGAGAAATTGTTGTCTGTGCTGCGACAAGGGTAATGTTTTTTAAATTTAAGTTTTAAGATGGCATCGTAAGTTTATGTAAAGATGTGTTCGTGCGATCAGATAGGATCACATTTCTGAGGTTGCGACGGTACAGTTTTTATTAATAACATTTAATATATGGAGATTTTATGAAGGAAAAACTCGCAACTCTATCATTCAGCGATGGATCCCCCTCGGTTGACTTTCCTATTTTTGGCGGCACTGTAGGTCCTGATGTTATTGATGTGCGTAGCTTATATGCAAAAACTGGGAAATTTACTTTTGATCCGGGTTTTATGTCTACAGCAAGCTGCCGGTCGAGCATAACCTATATTGATGGCGATGAAGGTATCTTGTTATATCGTGGCTATCCTATCGAGCAATTGGCCGAGAATTGTAGTTTTCTTGAGGTGGCATATTTAATTCTCAATGGTGAGTTGCCAAATAAAAAGCAATCAACAGAATTTAATACTATCGTTTCTCAACACACGATGGTCCACGATCAGATGAATAATTTCTTCCGTGGTTTTAGACGCGACGCGCATCCTATGGCCGTTTTATGTGGTGTTGTTGGAGCCTTATCAGCTTTCTATCACGACTCGATAGACATTCATGATGAGCGTAGTCGTGAAATTGCAGCCTTTAGACTGATTGCAAAATTGCCGACCATTACTGCAATGGCATTTAAATACAACTCTGGCCAACCGTTTATGTATCCCAAAAATTCTCTCTCCTATGTTGAGAATTTCTTATACATGATGTTTGGTACTCCATGTGAAGAATATAAACAAAATCCGATTATCACCCGTGCGATGGAGAGGATTTTGATTCTGCATGCAGATCATGAGCAAAATGCTTCAACATCAACAGTTCGGCTGGCTGGTTCAACAGGTGCAAATCCTTTTGCTTGTATTTCCGCAGGGATTGCGAGTTTGTGGGGTCCAGCGCATGGGGGTGCAAATGAGGCGGTTTTGAAGATGCTAGATGAGATTGGTGATGTTAAGAACATACCTGCATTCATTAAGCGCGTTAAAGAAAAAGATGGACATGCGATGTTAATGGGCTTTGGTCACCGGGTATACAAGAACTATGACCCTCGTGCAAAGATTATTCAGAAAACTTGTCACGAAGTTCTTGAAGAGCTTGATGTTAAAGATAACAGGTTGATTAAACTGGCAATGGCACTGGAGAAAATTGCACTTGAAGACGAATACTTTATATCCCGCAAGCTATATCCAAACGTAGATTTCTACTCTGGCATTGTCTACAAAGCACTTGGCATACCTGTGAGTATGTTTACTGCATTGTTTGCATTAGCAAGGACAGTGGGTTGGATCGCTCAGTGGAAAGAATTGATCGCTGACAGTGAGCAGAAAATTGGTCGTCCTCGACAGTTGTTTAATGGCGCAACGCATCGCGATTTTGTGCCTGTTGATAAGCGTAAGTGATAGAGCAGTTGTGATACCGCTTTGAAGTGTCACAACTCTTTTAGTGCATTTTTTGATTATTAGTTTGATTATTAACTACCGGAAATCGAAATGATGAAGGAACTACGGGCAACCTCATTGTTATTTGGTGCGAACGCGCCATTCATTGAGGAGCTCTATGAGAAGTATTTGGAAGATCCGCTTGCAGTCGAAGCACGTTGGCGTGGTTACTTTGATGAGTTGCAAAAATTAGACGATGGCCCCGCAGACGTGCCCCACGCTGCAATTCAACAGCATTTTATTGATCTGTCTCGTAATCGTCGATTAGGTGTCAGCGAGCAGTCCGCTGAAATTCAAAAGAAACAATTTGCTGTAATGCAATTGATTTCAGCTTATCGCTTTCAGGGTAATCGCGTAGCTGATATTGACCCGTTAAAAAGAATGGAGCGACCAGTCATTGATGAGCTTGATCCTGCTTTTTACGGATTGTCAGATCGTGACCTAGATACGGTTTTTAATACCGGCACTTTGCGTGGGCCAACACAAGCGCCACTCAAGGAAATATTACAGATACTTCGAAATACATATTGCCGGACAATTGGTGTTGAATATATGTATATGTCAGATATTCCGCAAAAGAAATGGATATCTGAACGCTTAGAGTTGTCGCATGGTTATCCGAGCTACGATCCGGCAGCAAAGAAGCATATTCTAGATCGATTAACATCTGCAGAAACACTAGAGAAATATTTAAATGCCAAATATGTTGGCCAAACTCGATTTTCATTAGAGGGTGGCGATGGATTAATACCATTGTTAGACCATCTGATGCAAAAAGCCGGCGCTGCTGGTGTAGAGGAGATGGTCATTGGTATGGCACATCGTGGTCGCTTAAATGTATTGGTCAATACACTTGGAAAAATGCCTGCTGATTTGTTTTCCTCCTTTGAGGGTAAGCAGAATCCAGATGTGCTTGCAGGTGATGTTAAATACCATGATGGATTTTCGTCGAACATTATGACAGGTGGCGGTCCGATGCACGTTACCGTTGCATTTAACCCATCCCATCTTGAGATAGTTAATCCTGTGGTTGAGGGGTCGGTCCGTGCACGTCAGCATAGACGTAATGATGTTATTGGCGCCCATGTTGTGCCGGTTCTGATTCACGGTGATGCTGCGTTTGCTGGTCAGGGTGTTATACAAGAGGTTCTGAATTATGCAGATACTCGTGGCTATGGTACGGGTGGAACAGTGCATATCATTATCAATAACCAAATTGGATTTACCACCTCTGATCGTCGCGACTCTAGATCATCATTGTATTGTTCTGATGTTGTAAAAATGCTTGAAGTGCCTATTTTTCATGTCAATGGCGATGACCCTGAGGCCTTGTGCTTTGCAACGGAAATCGCACTCGATTACCGTATGAAATTTAACCGCGACGTAGTGATTGATTTGATTTGTTATCGTCGACTTGGACATAATGAGCAAGATGAACCAATGGTTACGCAACCTTTGATGTATCGTCGCATTCATACACATCCAACGCCCCGTAAGGTCTACGCTGAGCGACTGATCGCTGAGGGGGTTACGAGTGCAGCAGAGGCAGACAAGATGGTTGCAGATTTCCGTGATGCCTTGGATCATGGTTATCATACGAATAAAACCATTCTCTCTAATTACAAACCACCATTTGAGTCTGATTGGAGTTTGTATAAAGGTACTAAGTGGAATGAGAATGATGACACACGCCTACCATTTGAGCATTTGCAAAAATTAGCGCGTAAGGTATGCGAGATCCCTAAGAACTTTAAGTTGCATCCTCGCGTTGAAAAAATTATGGAAGACCGGCGACTGATGGCTGAGGGCAAGCTGCCGCTCGATTGGGGTATGGCTGAGACACTCGCTTATGCGTCATTGCTTGCTGAAGGCTACTCAATTCGTTTGTCTGGTCAAGACTCTGGTCGTGGAACATTTTTCCATCGTCATGCTGTTTTACATGATCAAACCCGTGAGCATTGGGATCAAGGTACTTATATCCCTTTACAGCATCTCGCATCAGATCAGGGTGATTTTACTGTAATTGATTCGGTGCTGTCTGAAGCTGCTGTTCTAGGTTTTGAATATGGTTATGCCGCTACTAGTCCTAAAGATTTGGTGATTTGGGAGGCTCAATACGGTGATTTTGTAAATGGTGCTCAAGTTGTCATTGACCAATTTATTGCGTCAGGTGAGGTTAAGTGGGGTCGAATGAGTGGTTTGACGATGATGCTGCCACATGGGTATGAGGGTGCAGGCCCAGAGCATTCATCAGCGAGAATAGAACGATTTTTACAGTTGTGCGCAGATTACAACATGCAGGTTTGTGTGCCTGCAACACCAGTCCAGATGTTCTATTTGCTGCGTCGACAGATTGTCAGACCACACCGTAAACCATTGATTATTTTCTCGCCAAAGAGTTTGTTGCGACACAAGGAGTCCGTATCTCCTCTGGAAGAGTTTGCTAACGGTAAATTCAATCCGGTGAATGAGGATTGGGAGTCTCGTGAAATTGAGCCAGAGAAAGTTGAACGTGTGATTTTGTGTAGTGGTAAGGTTTATTACGATTTGCGTGCTGAACGTAAAGCCCGAGGTATTGCCAATCTACCCTTGGTTAGGTTAGCGCAATTATATCCGTTCGCTCATGACGAGTTCCGTGCGCAAATAGCCAGATACAAATCGGCTAAAGAAATTGTCTGGTGTCAAGAAGAGCCTCGTAATCAAGGTGCTTGGCGTCATATTCAGCACTATTTGGTGAAACACTTATTGCCACATCAAAAACTCTACTATGCAGGTCGTGACTCTTCGGCATCGCCTGCAGCTGGTTATAAGTCTTTACATGATAAACAGCAAAAAGAATTGGTGAACCAAGCCTTGACAATGTCAGGTGGTAGTGTCCCTGTCAATGTCAAGCCAAGATCATTGGCTGAAGGTGAAGAGCACTAATTATCTGTTTTTGTTTGAAATTTTGCTCCTAGAAGATTAATTGAGTCTACTAATTAATCTTCTAGATAGAGTAATTTATGGTTGTAATTTTCTTGATAAATCTGATTTAAATAATACCTGATGGAGCCTTTATGCTTGTCGAAGTAAAAGTCCCGCAACTCTCTGAATCTGTCGCTGAGGCAACACTGGTTTCGTGGCATAAAAAGCTTGGAGACTTTGTTAACCGGGATGAGAATCTGGTTGATATTGAAACAGATAAAGTCGTTCTCGAAACGCCTGCGCCACAAGCAGGTGTTTTGGTGAATATTATTCGTGCCAATGGTGGAACTGTGGCTAGTGGTGAGTTGATTGCGCAAATTGATACCGAAGCCAAAGCTGATCAGAATGTAGTCCTTGCAGAGCAATTAAAAGTTGATGTGGCTCCAACTGAATTAGTGCAAAAAAACTCAAAGTTGGCCCAGGCAATGCCGTCGGCTCTGAAGCTTGCTGCTGAGAAAAATATTAGCACGGATGATATAAGTGGCACGGGACGCGGTGGCCGTGTGACTAAGGGCGATGTATTGGAAGCAGCGCAAGCCAAGCCTCTCGCGGTAAGCGAGGTTAAGTCTACTGCTTTGAAAGCGCCAAAGGTTAATCTAGAGCCCGTAGGAGATCGACCTGAGCAGCGTGTGCCGATGTCCCGATTGCGTGCTCGTATTGCAGAGCGACTCGTGCAATCGCAGTCGACTGCGGCTATATTAACAACCTTTAATGAAGTTAATATGCAGCCTGTTATGGACTTGCGATCAAAGTATAAAGACAAGTTTGAAAAGGAGCATGGCGTTAAATTAGGATTTATGTCTTTTTTTGTCAAAGCAGCTGTTCACGCGTTAAAGAAATACCCGTTAGTAAATGCATCAATTGATGGCAATGATATTGTTTATCATGGATACCATGATATTGGTATTGCTGTTGGTAGTCCCAGAGGTTTAGTAGTTCCGATCTTGCGCGATTGCGACCAGTTAAGCTTGGCAGAAATTGAGAAGAGTATTGCTGAGTTTGGCCGTAAGGCTCAAGATGGGAAGTTAACGCTTGAGGAGTTAACGGGAGGCACTTTTTCAATTTCGAACGGTGGGGTTTTTGGGTCGATGTTATCAACGCCAATTATTAATCCCCCGCAAAGCGCTATTCTTGGGGTGCATGCAACTAAAGACCGTCCAGTGGTTGAGGATGGACAAATTGTGATACGGCCTATGAATTACTTGGCGCTATCTTATGATCATCGGATTATTGATGGACGTGAGGCTGTATTGGCGTTGGTGGCAATGAAAGATGCTCTTGAAGACCCCTCTAGATTGTTATTAGATATTTAGGATATTTTGGGGTTGTATAGAGAGTTACAGATTTCGCTGTTTTAACATTAACTCAATTTTTTGATGATGATCAATCTATAAATATGGCTCAAACATTTGATGTGGTTGTAATAGGCGCAGGACCTGGTGGTTATATAGCTGCGATACGAGCGGCACAGCTAGGACTGAAAACCGCTTGTATTGACGCGTGGAGCACTGTTGATGGTAAGCCTGCTCCAGGAGGCACTTGCACAAATGTCGGCTGTATACCTTCTAAAGCACTATTGCAGTCTTCTGAAAATTTTGAGCATGCCGGACATTCATTTGCAGATCACGGTATCTTGGTCAAAGGCCTGACAATTGACCTTGATCGCATGCTCAAACGTAAGGATAAAGTTGTTAAGCAGAATAACGATGGGATTCTGTATTTGTTTAAGAAAAACAAAGTGCAGTTCTTTCATGGACAGGGATCGTTTGGTGGCGGAGTAGCTGGCGCCTGGCAGGTTAATGTCAGTGGTGTTGTGGATGAATCCTTATTGGCGAAGCACGTCATTGTTGCAACAGGCTCTTCACCGCGACCGTTTCCTAATGTGCCGTTTGATAATCAATTAATTTTAGATAATGCAGGTGCGTTATCCATTCCTGACATTCCAAAAAAGCTCGGCATTATTGGTGCCGGAGTAATTGGTCTCGAAATGGGTAGTGTTTGGCGACGTCTAGGTGCAGAAGTTACTGTTCTGGAGGCGATGCCTGATTTTCTGGGTGCGGTTGATGAGCAAGTCGCCAAAGAGGCGCATAAGATTTTTGTGAAGCAAGGACTGCAAATTAATACTGGTGTCAAAGTAGGAAAAATTATTTTAAAGAAAAATGTTACAGTGGACTACGTTAACGCTGCCGGCGAGTCTAAAAACCTCGTAGTCGATAAGTTGATTGTGTCAATTGGTCGATTGCCAAATACAGCAGGCCTAAGCTACGAAGCTATCGGTTTGGCTGTTGATGACCGTGGGTTTATTGTAGTTGATGATGATTGTAAAACCAATCTTGAGGGCATTTGGGCGGTAGGAGATGTCGTGCGTGGGCCTATGTTGGCACATAAGGCTGAAGAAGAAGGGGTTGCAGTTGCTGAGCGCATAGCTGGCAAGCATGGTCATGTTGATTTTAATACGGTACCTTGGGTAATCTACACCTCGCCTGAAATTTCATGGGTTGGAAAAACTGAACAACAATTACGCCAAGAAAATATTAAGTATAGGTCTGGTGTTTTCCCATTTATGGCAAATGGTCGTGCACGTGCTCTGGGTGATACTTCCGGATTTGTTAAGATCTTGGCAGATGAAGTGACTGATCGAATCTTAGGTGTTCATATCATTGGGCCTATGGCATCAGAGTTGATTGCTGAAGCTGTCGTTGCGATGGAGTTTGGCGCTGCTTCTGAAGATATTGCAATGATTTGCCATGCCCATCCCTCGCTGTCTGAAGCTATGAAAGAAGCGGCTTTGGCAGTAGATCAACGCGCTTTAAATTTCTAATATTTGAATCGTTGAGTTAGCCGATTAATTAATCATCAATACACAGTTAAATTAAATAGATATGAAGCACTCCCTAAGTTGTGGTGAGCTTGTCCTTTTAATGTAACTGTCAAAGTGCGGTACGAATGGTTATGTCTAGTACAGCTACAAACTCAAAATGTTCAGACTTCCAGCAGTTTCTAACGCAGCGAGCAACTGATTTAGGCTTTGTCCCTGATGCAGGTCAATTGCAGGTGGCATCTCAGTTGCAACAAGTCGCTGATCAATTGCAATCGCAGTCTAAAAAAAGCTTATTCAGATTTATTATTGCAACTAAATTAATTCCAGGGCTTTATTTGTGGGGTGGCGTAGGGCGCGGTAAAAGCTTCTTGATGGATAGTTTTTTTGATTACATACCTAGTATTAATAAAAAAAGAGTTCATTTTCATCGGTTTATGCAGGAGATACATCAGTCTCTGCAAAGGCACCAAGGTCAATCTGAGCCTATGTCTTTAGTAGCCAAAGATATTGCATCTGAGTATCGTCTATTGTGCTTGGATGAGTTTCATGTCACAGATATTACTGATGCAATGTTGATGCGACGATTGCTGGAAGGTTTGATGGCGGAAAAAGTTATTTTGCTAACTACATCAAACTTTCATCCGCAATCTCTTTATGAGCACGGTCTTCAGCGCAAGCAATTTATGCCTGCAATAGATTTGATTATGACTGAAATGGTTATTGTTAATGTAGATCTGGGCGTAGATTATCGCTTACGTGAATTAGAAAAAGCTGGAACTTATCATATTGGCGAAAATGCTGAGAACATGTTGAATGAAGGATTCATGGCCATAGCCAAGAGCTGTGGATCGGAAGATCCCCTGGAGATTGAAGATCGATTAATCCACGCCAAAAAACATAGTTCTGGTGTTGTGTGGTTTGACTTTAATAATTTATGTGCCGGACCTCGGGGTAAACCTGATTATATTGAGTTGGCGCGTCGTTACCATACTGTTCTATTATCTGGAGTGCCACAATTTACACCTGATGATAGTGACAAGTTACGCAGATTTGTGTGGTTAGTAGATGAGTTTTATGATCGTCGTGTAAAGTTAATGCTGGGTGCGGTAGTTGGTGTAAATGATTTAGTCGCTTCTGCAGTTGATCACGATGGTTTTCAGGCAAAGCTAAATGATTCTTTAAAGGAAAGGTTAGCTAGTCGACTGACAGAGATGCAAACTCATCATTACCTTTCCCAACCGCATTTGCCCTAGGAGTTTAGAATATGCGTGCCTATAAAATCTATAACGAACAAAATGCAATATTAGGACGCTTAGAGGAAATAGACGAGGCTAGTGTCGGTTCTGGAGATGTTTTAATAAAAAGTCATTACTCTAGTGTCAATTATAAAGATGCGCTGGCTGCTACCGGAACAGGTGGTAGAGTCATGAGTCGATATCCATTGATTGCGGGCATTGATGTTTCTGGGGTGGTGATCAGTTCTACTGATAATCGATTTAAGACTGGTGAAGAGGTTTTATGTACCGGGTATGGATTAGGTGTGTCGCACGATGGTGGTTTCTCTAGTTTGTGCCGCGTGCCTGGCGACTGGCTTGTAGATCTGCCGCATGGATTAACGCTATACGAAGCAATGTCGTTAGGTACTGCTGGATTTACAGCTGGACTAGCGGTCGAGTTGTTAGAACTCAATGGCATGAGACCCGATCAGGGGCCAGTATTGGTGAACGGTGCTACCGGTGGTGTAAGTAGTTTATTGATTAATATGTTAGGGCAGTTAGGTTATATTGTGACAGCATTAACCAGCAAAATTGAACAAGCTGATTATTTGAAGAGTCTTGGCGCGGCAGATATTTTAGATCGCAATACCATAGAATATAAATCCCGCTCCCTAGAAAAGCCGCTTTGGAGTGCAGCTTTTGATTCAGTTGGCGCTGACCAATTAAGCTGGTTGACAAAAACCATGCATACTCAAGGGCTTATTGCGAGTTTTGGGAATGCGGGTGGTATTGAATTAACCACGAATGTATTGCCATTTATATTGCGTGGTATACGTTTGATTGGCATAGATTCAGTGAATACGCCAATGCAGCTACGCCAGCGAATTTGGCAACGTTTAGCGACCGACTTAAAACCAAAATATTTATCAAAAATTGCTTACCCTATTGAATGGACAGAATTGCCTTTTCATTTTGATCGTTTGCTGCATGGTACATCACGCGGCCGCGCCGTGTTGGATATCAGCGGTAACTAATTACGCATTGCAAAAGTAAAACATCTTCAGAGAGTAGTGATATTCTCTAATTGAACTGAATGATTTGAATTTAATTAATATCTTTCACAAAATAATTAAAAAAATACGACAAAATTTTAAGATGGGATGAATGATGAATATAATAACTCGCAGTCCAACTGAACACCTATGTCAATTCTTGGCTGCTGTGCAATACAAAGATTTACCAGATTATTTAGTAAGGCGCACCGAAGATTTATTTCTCGATTGGTTTGCGTCGGCTCTGGCCGGTAAGTCGGGTAAACCTGTTTCATTGATCGAGCGTTTTGCAGTGGCAATGGGACCAGGTCAGGGTGTTTCGGAAAATTTAATCTCAAGAACGCAGACTTCTCCATTCTTTGCTGCTTTGGTGAATGGCGCGGCTTCACATTACGTTGAGCAGGATGATTTGCACAATAGTTCTGTTCTACATCCAGGTACTGTAGTATTCCCGGCGGTATTAGCGGCAGCCCAAGATGTGAACGCAACAGGCGCTGAGTTAATTACAGCGGCTGTAGTTGGATATGAGTGCGGAGTGCGAATTGGTGAGTTCTTAGGGCGCTCGCATTATAAAATTTTTCATACCACTGGTACTGTTGGCAAGCTAGCGGCGGCTGCAGGGGTTGCACATATCTTGCGATTAGACGCAGATCGAATGCAGCATAGTTTAGGTTCGGCAGGAACGATGGCTGCAGGACTTTGGGAATTTTTACGAGATGCTGCAGACTCTAAACAGTTGCATACCGCTAAGGCTGCAGCTGATGGTTTGATGGCTGCTTATATCGCGCGTGACGGATTTACTGGTGCCAAAGAGATTCTTGATGGTAAGCAGGGTATGGCAGCAGGGATGTCTAGGGACTCAGATGTTGATCGACTCACCGACGGTTTAGGATCGAGATGGGCCACTGCAGAGACGTCATTTAAGTTTCATGCCTCATGTCGCCATACACATCCAGCAGCAGATGCATTGCTTAAGCTCATGCAAGACCATCAAATATCAGTCTTTCAAATCGCGCAAGTTATTGCTCACGTGCACCAAGGTGCAATTGATGTTCTAGGCCCAGTCACTGATCCACAAACGATCCATCAGTCTAAGTTTTCAATGGGTTTTGTATTGGCGCTTATTGCACACCATGGTCGTGCTGCCTTAGCGGACTTTACTGAGCCAGCGCTGAAAGACCCTAGTATTCGTGAGTTTCATGATCGAGTGACTATGGAGCTAGATTCAAGAATCGATGCGGCTTATCCGCGACATTGGATGGGAAGGGTGACAGTTCAATTGAAGTCAGGGAAAACCTTAGAGTGCTCTGTAGATACACCTAAGGGGGATCCTGAAAATACATTGTCGCGCGCTGAGTTAGAAGATAAGGCATTGCGATTGGCCAGTTTTTCAGGTGCAGCATCAGTAGCGGAGATGCAGGGTTTGTTTAAACGTATTTGGAATTTGCATCAAGAAACTTCTGTTCGTCATTTCCTAAAGAGTTTATAAGGTTTGTCGATTAGAGGACTCTTTTGAACGAATAATAAGTTTTTCAATAGGGGTTTAGTACTTTGACTATTGTTGATCAAATATGTGGATACGTAGAGAGTTTGCGATATGAGGATTTGCCTGAAGATGTCATTTTTCAAGCAAAACGTCTAATTACGGATACGATGGGTTGTGGGTTGGGTGGTTATTTCAGTCAGCCTGCAGAAATTGCCCGTGAAATAGCACTTACACTCACGAGTCAGCAGCCTGTCAGTTTGCTTGGTTGTGGGCGACAAACCAGTCCAGATATGGCTACTTTTGCTAATGGCGTAGCAATCCGTTATTTAGATTTTAATGATGGATATACCAGCAGAGGTGAGTCAGGTCATCCAAGTGATAGTATTGCTGCAGCTTTAGCGATTGCTGAGTTAATGCATAGCGATGGTCGTGAGTTTATCGTTGCTGTGGTTTTAGCATATGAAGTATTTTGTCGGATTTGCGATACAGTAGATCTAAAGCCTTTGGGTTTTGATCATGTAACTGTAGGTGGAATGGCAAGTGCAACTGCGGCTGCACGATTGTTAGGATTTAGAGGAAATACGCTGCGTCATGCCCTCAATTTAGCGATAGCACCGAATATTGCGTTGTATCAGACCCGTATTGGTCATGTCTCTATGTGGAAAGGTTGTGCCTATGCGAATGCAAGTCGCAATGCAGTATTTGCATGCATGCTAGCTCAGCGTGGGATGACAGGACCTTCACCGATTTTTGAAGGTGTTGGTGGCTATTTTAAAGCGGTGACTCGAGAATCATTTCAGCTATCTCACTGGGGTGATAATAACCATCGGTTTAAGATTATGGAGTGCAGTATCAAACGATTTCCACTGGGTCAGTATTCACAAACAGTAGTAGAGGCGGCTTTAGAGGTTAGGAGGCGAATAGCGTCGGTTGATGAAATTTCTGGAGTTAGAATAGAGACCGTGACTACAGCTGTCCGACTGATGGCTGGTGATCCAGACAAGTGGGAGCCGGAAACCAGGGAAACTGCCGATCACAGTATGCCTTACACTGTAGCTGTTGCTCTGTTGCATGGGTCGGTTGAGAAAGAGCACTTTGAGCAAGCATATCTACAGGATCAGCATTTACGTGCCTTAACTCGCTTAGTAAAAATAAAGGCTACAGCTGAAGCGGATTCAAAAATGCCTGATGCAATGTTTTGCCGTTTGTGGCTAGAGACTAAGTCGGGTCAAACCTATGAGGCAATGGTAGAGTATCATAGGGGGCATTGGAGAAATCCAATGAGTGATGAGCAAGTATCGGACAAATTTAGGTTGCTATCTAAGCAAGTTCTGACTCCAAAAGCAACTGAATTAATGCTTGATTGCTTATCCAATCTGGAGCACTTGCCAGATATGGGCAAGTTGTTAAAGCTCACTATTTCATAAGTCGTGTGACAAATGTCCCGTTCTAAGATTGGATTTTATCCATATGTATTAAATGTAGTTGTAATTCTTTTTACAATATTATTATTTTGTGACCATGGATTTTCTGCTGATTTTTATCCTAACCGATCTGTTCGATTGTTAGTGCCATTTTCACCTGGCGGGGGCGTTGATGCACTAGCACGAATTATGGCACCCAGACTACTAGAGCTTACAGGGGTGGTTTGGGTTGTGGATAATCGCGGTGGCGCTGGAGGCAATATAGCTGCAGAGACTGTGGCAAGAGCGGCGCCTGATGGATATACAGTATTAATGGGATTTAATACGATATTAACTGTTAATCCTGGACTATATAAATTAAATTATAGTGTAGAGAAAGATTTATTACCGGTCAGCATGCTTGCACATGCGCAATATATATTGGTTGTTCATCCAAGTGTACCAGCAACATCACTTAAGGATTTTATTGCACTCGCTAAATCGAAGCCAGGTCAATTAAACTACGCCTCAGCTGGTATCGGAACAGCTGTACACTTGGCTGCAGAATTATTTAAATCAAGAGCGGGGATTGATATGGTTCACCTGGCTTACAAGGGTGGTGGGCCCGCTGCTGCTGCTGTATTAGCAGGTGAGGCGCAAGTTATATTTGCAAGCGTGGCTTCTTCTGTGGCGCAGATTAAACAGGGTAAATTAAAAGGTTTGGCGACTACTGGTTCACAGCGATCTAAAGTTATGCCAGAGTTACCCACAGTCGCCGAGTCTGGATATCCGGGATTCGATGTTGGATCATGGTATGCGTTGTTCTTGCCAGCCAAGACGCCTAGCCCTATATTGCATAAACTACAAACTGCTGCACACAAAGTCGTTGCATTCGATGATGTGCAGTTGGCAATGTCTAGGCAGGGTTTGGAAGTTGATGTCAGTAATGCGCAGCGATTGAGAGACAAAATTAAGTCCGAGACCAAGGTTTGGACCGAATTGATTAAAAGTGCAGATATAAAATTGCAATAGACTCCAGTCAACATGGAAATAAGATGATTTATGAATGCACTAATTTCCTAACAGAGTTGTTTGATATTAATAAAGCTTGTTTAACTGAAATGAAAGATTTTTCAGAGGGATTAAATATGAATCGAATAGTCCACTTAGCACTCAAAGTTGATGATTTGGAAAATACAACTCAGTTTTATCAAAATGTGTTTGGTTTCAAAGAGGTCGTGACTAAAAAAACTAGAGATCATGTCTCGCGTCATCTGACTGACGGTGATTTAGATTTTACCCTGATTAAATATGACGAAGGTACACAATCAGCGGAGTCAAAGGCATCGGGTTCTGGTCCGTGTATCCATCACTTCGCGATCGAAGTGGATGATATCGAGAAATATACTGCAGAGATTAAAAGTTATGGATGTGAGATTATTAGCGATCCGGGAGTGATACCGGTTAAATTCCGTGCGCCAGGCGGTACGACTGCAGAGATTGTTCCTGTAGGTCGCTATCAAAGAACTCAGTCTTAGTGCTAACAGAACTAGGGTATCGTATGCTATCTAATAAGCGATCAATGCTGATCAATGGTAATTTTATTTCTGGATTGGTATTGGCTGCCTTGGGTAGTTATATATTTACTCAGGCTTTAAATTGGGATTACATGACGATTGAAGGGCCCGGCCCAGGTTTTTTCCCGTACTGGTATGGTTTAGCTATGGTGTTCCTTTCATTATTATTGGTAGCTAGTGCAATACTTGAAGCTCGGACATCAGAAAATCCAAAAACAGTGAATTGGTCTGAGGTGGGGAGGGCCCTCAGTGCCTGGTTATTGTTTAGTTTGAGTGTTTTTTTAATGAAATACTTAGGCTTTTTAATTGTCCTGAGCGCACTGACTTGGTTTGTTATTAAATTTATGTATCAACAGAATCAGAAGATTGCTATCACAACTGCTGTTGGTATTTCTGTAGGCTTTTATTTTATTTTTGCATATGCGCTGCAGTTGAATTTGCCAGTTGGTCCTTTGGGGTTGTGATATGGAAATTTTGAGTGGACTTTTTAACGGTTTTTCAATTGCGCTGCAACCGCTGAATTTATTATGGTGTTTTGCGGGTGTTTTTTTAGGCACCGTAGTTGGCATTATGCCGGGATTAGGCCCCGCTGCGACTATAGCAATGCTATTGCCATTAACTTTTGGTATGCCTCCAACGAGTGGTTTGATTATGCTTGCCGGTATTTATTATGGGGCTAAATATGGCGGTTCTACGACCGCAATATTACTGAATGTGCCTGGCGAGTCAGCTTCTGTAGTAACCTGTCTTGATGGATATCAAATGGCCAGGAATGGCCGCGCAGGAGCGGCTTTAGGTATTGCCGCAATATCATCGTTTGTGGCCGGCACCGTTGGAGTTCTTGGTTTGATGTTGCTAGCACCGCCATTGGCGAAGATAGCTCTTTCCTTTAGCTCTCCTGAGTATTTCGCACTGATGATCTTAGGGCTGGCAATGGTTGTTTTGTTGGCTGGTGATTCAATGATTAAGGCCCTGCTCGCGATGCTATTCGGCTTGTGGATTGCAAGCATGGGTATTGATTTGTTTACCGACGCCTCACGCTTTACTTTTGGTAGTGCTGAATTACTAGATGGTATTGATTTTGTGGTTGTTGCCATTGGTATTTTTGCTTTAGGTGAAGTCTTTGCAAATATGGAAATGCAGGGCGGTGCCTCATTGCTCCCTGTACCTAAGGGTATGCGAGAATTATTGCCGACAATGGCAGAATTGAAGGCCTGTCGATTTGCATTTTTCAACGGTTCAGTCGTTGGTTTTATTATTGGTGTGTTGCCAGGCGCAGGATCGACTATTGCCTCTTTTATATCTTATGGTTTAGAAAAGGCTGTTTCAAAGCATCCTGAGAAATTTGGCACTGGAGTTCCAGAGGGTGTGGCAGCACCTGAAGGCGCTAACAACTCAGAAACCGGCGGCGCTCTAGTGCCGCTGTTGACACTTGGCATACCAGGCTCTGGCACTACTGCAATTCTTCTGGCAGCGTTTGTTCTGTGGGGGCTGCGTCCTGGACCATTAATGATTCAGGATAATCCAGAGTTGTTTTGGGGTTTGGTGGCGAGTATGTATGTGGGCAATGTGATGCTACTTATTTTGAATTTACCACTTATTCCATTATTTGCGCAGATATTAAAATTGAGAGAATATATTTTATATCCGATTATATTTGGCATATCGATAGTAGGAATTTATACTAGTTCCAGTAGTTTTTTTGATTGTTGGATGTTGTCGTTATTTGGATTGCTGGGTTATTTAATGCGTCGTCTAGATTATCCCACTGCGCCCTTAATATTAGGCCTTGTTCTTGGCGACTCTATGGAGCGTGCATTGCGTCAGTCATTGATGATGTCACAAGGTGATTTGAGTATTCTATATCATCGTCCAATTGCCGCAACATTGCTGTTTATATCTTTACTGTTGGTTTGCTTGCCATTATTTAGAAATTTTAATCAATGGCGTATTCGTGCGATTGAAGATAATGGTTAGTACTTGATTATGTTGGAAACTATTTCAATTATATCGCTATAAATGTTAGAGAAAGTGAGCTTGAAAATGCTTGATTTGTCGAACTCGAAAAAAACAGGGATGGCCTGTTTATTTATTTACATGCTATCACCTTTTGCATTGCACGCTGATTTTAAACCGACGAAGCCGATTGAATGTGTTGTGCATACCGGGCCCGGTGGTGGGTCTGATGTACTTGCACGTTTTATTGCACAGACTGTTGAAAAAGAGAATCTGTCACCGGTAAGGTTTCAAATTAATAACAAAACTGGTGGCAGTGGCGTGACGGCAATGACTTATATGGCAGAGAAGAAAGGTGATACACACACGATTGCAGTGTTCACGGGCAATTGGTTGATTACGCCGCTGACTCGATCAGAGACTAAAGTCAGTGTTAAAGATATGACGCCAATCGCCCGATTGGTGTTAGAGCCCGCTCTAATTGCAGTAAAAAGCGACGCCCCCTATAAAACATTGAAAGACTTTATTGAGGCTGCAAAAAAATCTCCTGGCATGCTAAAACAATCAGGTGGTTCTAGTACTAGTAGAGATAATGTTGTTAGACAATTATTGATGAAGAGTACCGGATCGAATTGGACATTTATTTCCTTTCCGGGCGGTGGTGAGCGAATTTCAGCATTGCTTGGCGGCCATGTCAACGTGATGGTGATAGAACCCCAAGAGGCTGGGGAGCACATTAGAGCTGGGAGTTTGCGTGTGATTGCTCAGATCGCAGAGAAGCGCTTGCCTGGTTTTTCAAATATACCCACATTAAAAGAAGCCGGATTTAATATTCCAAATGTGCCCCAAGTCAGAGGTATTGTAATGTCTAGTGGTATTCCAGTAGACGTGATTTCCTATTATGAAAACTTATTTTATCGATTAAGTAAAACTGCAACTTGGCGCAAATATTTAGAAGATCAGCAGTTTGAGGATGGCTATCAAAAATCTGCGGAGTTATCTTATTTTATTGATGGATATACCGATCAAATGCGTGAAATTCTAAAAGAAGCTGGTGCTAAAGTTATTCGTTAATACGCATTACTTAAAGTAATGATTGAACATTTTATATATTTTATCTGAGAAATTATATGACTGATCATCTCCCAGTAGTTGCTATTGCCGAATTGTTGGCTAAGCAATCTATAGATTTAGATATTAGTAAGATACCAAAGTTGATGATCGATAGAGCTGAAGAATTATTGATAGATGTCGTCGGTTTATGCGTGGCCTCTCGAAACACCGACTATGTCAATGCAGTGATTGCAGGTGTAGATACTGGAGGGCCTTGTACTGCGATTGGTCATCATCAAACTTTTTCTGCAGAGGCTGCGGCATTGATTAATGGTACCGCTACCCATGGTGAAGATTTTGACGATACTTTTGAAGGCGGGCCTGTCCACTCTAGTACAGTGATTGCGCCAGCAGTTTTGGCTGTTGCGGAGCGTTTTGGCTGTAGTGGCCATGATGTGATGGCGGGATTTGTTGTAGGGGTTGAGTCCTTATGTCGAATGTCTATGGTCGTGCCAAAGGCAATTCATAAGTCTGGCTTTCATCCAACGGCAATATTAGGTGCAATGGGTGCAACCCTAGCGGTTTCCAGAACGATGCGTTTAAGTAATCGCCAGACAGTCGATGCCTTAGGTATTGCTGGCAGTATGGCTAGCGGAATTATTGAATACTTAGCAGAAGGTGCTTGGACTAAGCGATTGCACGCTGGATGGGCGGCGCAGGTGGGTATTCAAGCGGCGCGACTTGGGCAACAGGGCTTTCTTGGACCTCGAACTGTGTTTGAAGGAACGCACGGATTGTATAATGGATTCGCTCGACAGTCTGCAGGTAATTATGCAGTCCTTACAGAAGGCTTTGGAGAGGATTGGTATGCCTCTAGAATTACTTTTAAGCCGTATGCAACAGGCACAATGAATCAACCTTACGTAGATTGTGCATTACGACTTGCTCAAAAAGGATTTAAGGCTGAGGAGGTGGCGTCGGTGTTATGCGAGACTGCAGAAGGTTACGTACATCGCTTATGGGATCCCCTACATGCAAAGCAGCGTCCAGCTAATGCTTATGCGGCAAAGTTTAGTGCACCGTTTAATATTGCTGTAGCGTTTATTACAGGTGGTGCTGGGTTATCTGCTTTTACGGATCAGACGGTAAGTGATCCTAGAATTTTAGAGCTTGCAAGTAAGATCAGTTATGTTGTTGATCCTAATAATCCCTATCCTCGCGCTTACACTGGTCATGTGTCAATGACGCTTAAGGATGGTCGTGTATTTGAGGAGCGACAACCACATATACGTGGTGGTGCTCAAGAGCCCCTATCTAGGGCTGAGATTGAGAATAAATTTAGATTAAATTGTCTGTTCGGTGGATGGAGCGAACTAAAAGCCAGTGAATTTTTAAGTGCAGTGCCCCAGTTATTTTCTGGAGCGGTGAATTTAACTTCATTACGTGCATAAGCTCCTTTATTGAGCTTCACTTTTATTTGTTTATGTCATTTAAATAATATTTTGGAGAGTTATGGAATCATTAGTCAATGTTGAAGTGATCTCTGACCCTGTTTGACCTTGGTGCTTCATTGGGAAGCGTAAGCTCGAAATCGCCTTAAAGCAATTTTCAGAATTACACCCTAATGGACCAATTCCAACCGTGAGTTGGTTACCTTTTCAATTAAATCCGGACTTACCAGCTAGTGGCATTGCTCGGGCTGATTACCTAACCAGGAAATTTGGTAGTCCAGATAATTCACGCTACCAACGTGTTGCCGAAGTTGGTTTGACTGTAGGTATTCATTTTTCGTTCAATCGAATTCAAATGCAACCAAATACGTTTAACGCACATCGTTTGATTCACTTTGCCGCAACACGACATCTTCAAGATGCGGTGGTTGAGCGTATATTTCATGCATATTTTATACAGGGTCTTAATTTATGTGATGAAGCTTTGCTTATTCAATGTGCGGTTGATGTGGGTATTAAGTCGGCAGCAGTGATTGCATATTTGCAAAGCGATGCAGATAAAGAATTAATTTCAGCTTCAGAGCATGATGCGCGGCAGTTGGGTATACAAGGGGTGCCTTTTTTTATTATTAATCGACGTGTAGGTATATCTGGCGCGCAAGAACCAGCAGCAATATTACAAGCAATGGAGCAAATGTTAGAGGCTTAGATTGCAAATATCTAAATCTTATTTTATTGAATTTTCTTATTTTGAATATAACCTATCAAAATAAGAATACCATGAGATGGTCTAATGCCTATCAATAGTGTTTGTATTTTTTGTGGTTCTGCATCAGGATCGAGTGATATATATAGAAGGTCTGTAGAGGCATTAATTCGGTCTATTGCAAAAGCGGGTTTGAGTATTGTTTATGGGGGAGGCAGCACTGGATTGATGGGTGTTGTTGCTGATACCGCTATCGCAGAAGGTGTACATATTGTAGGGGTCACAACGCGCGGGCTGGTGGCGCGTGAATTGGTATCTAGTCAATTAAATGCATTGTCAATTACTGATTCTATTGCCGATCGAAAGTCGCAAATGATTGAGCAAGCTGGCGCATTTATAGCGTTGCCAGGTGGGGTTGGAACATTAGATGAGCTGTTTGAAGTGATGACATTGACGCAATTAGGACTACAAAACAAAGGTTTTGCACTTTTAAATGTTTCTGGATACTTCGATCCATTGCTGAACTATCTAGAATATATGCGTAGAGAAGGGTTTATACATTATGATTTTCATCAGTTTCTAATCGTTGATGAGGATCCTGAAGTCTTATTGCAAAAATTACAGGGTTTTAGTCTAAACTCATCAAAATAGTGCCGATATTTTGATTGTCCATTTTAAGTATTTCTACGCCCTAGAACTTAGTCTTATTAATGGCCTCATAAGTAATTTTTAGTGGGAGAGTCATTGCTTGCGATTTAAAATCTATCGCATGACAATAAGAATCTGGGTGCTCATGTGAGACTTGGCGAGACAAGCGGCAGTCAGAGTGCAGGCATTGACTGCGTTAAAAATACTACCTGCTACATGTGCGCTTGTCGTTGTGGTATTAGGGTGCATATTAAGAAGGGCGAGGTGCGTTATATAGAAGGTAATCCTGAGCACCCCCTCAATAAAGGCGTGATTTGCGCCAAGGGCGCCTCTGGTATCATGAAGCAATATTCGCCGGCAAGATTGACTCAACCCTTACGTCGCAAAGCCAACGCTGAAAGAGGCCTTGGAGAGTTTGAGCCCATATCATGGGATGAGGCCTTTTCGATTATGGAGTCTAGGCTGCTTCATATTCGTGAAACGGATCCAAAGCGATTTGCAATGTTTACCGGTCGCGATCAAATGCAGGCGTTGACAGGTCTATTTGCCCGTCAATTTGGCACGCCGAATTATGCTGCGCATGGTGGATTTTGTTCCGTCAATATGGCGGCGGGAATGATCTATACGGTTGGTGGAAGTTTTTGGGAGTTCGGAGGACCTGATCTTGATCGTGCAAAGTTATTTGTCATGATCGGCACTGCAGAAGATCATCACTCGAATCCACTTAAAATTGCGATTTCAAAGTTAAAGCGTCGTGGTGGACGATTTATATCCATCAATCCAGTGCGGACTGGTTATTCCGCTATTGCTGATGAGTGGGTACCGATACGTCCTGGTACTGATGGTGCATTATTGTTAGCATTGACCCACGAAATTTTAAACTTGGGACTTTATGATCGTGAGTTTTTAGTGCGTTATACCAATGCTGGGTATTTGATTGATACAGATCCGCGCAGCCCTAATTTTGGTGCGACTGTAAGATTAAAGTCTTCAGCGCCCTCTAGAGCTGATGAGCAATCTGAAAATCAGTTGTGGTGGGATCGTATTAGCGGGCGGGCGGTGTTGAATCACACGTTGGGTGCCGCACCTGCATTACTTGGTGAATATCAAGTGTATGGAATACCTGTCAAGCCTGCATTCCAATTGCTATTAGATCGTGTGCAAGAATACACGCCAGAATGGGCCTCTAAGATTACTGGAATTCCAGTTTCAACCATTCGGCGCTTAGCTAAAGAAATTGGTGTGACTGCTCGCGATCAACGCATTGAACTTCCTATTGCGTGGACCGACTCTTGGGGTAAAGAGCACGATAGTGTCACTGGCAATCCTGTTGCCTTTCATGCTATGCGTGGATTAGCAGCGCACTCTAATGGTTTTCAGACGGTACGCGCATTGGCAGTGCTTATGTCTGCACTAGGCACTATAGATCGACCAGGTGGGTTCCGCCATAAGGCGCCATTCCCGCAGCCCATCCCACCTCTTGCAAAACCCCCTAAAGGGCCAGAGGCGGTCAAAGCAATGACACCGTTGGCAGGTTTACCTCTTGGTTGGCCTGGTGGACCTGATGATTTGTTTGTGGATGCGAATGGAGAGGCCGTTAGAATTGATAAGGCGTTCTCTTGGGAGTATCCATTGGCGGTGCATGGCATGATGCAAAATGTCATTACCAATGCGTGGCGAGGAGATCCATATCCGATTGATACCTTATTAATCTTTATGGCTAATATGGCTTGGAACTCGACAATGAATACTGTCGAGGTGCGCAAGATGCTTAATGATCGTGATGAGCAGGGGGATTACAAGATCCCATTTTTAATTGTATGTGATGCCTTTCAATCAGAAATGACCGCTTTTGCTGATTTAGTATTACCAGATACCACTTATTTAGAGCGTCATGATGTGATGTCTATGCTGGATCGTCCGATCTCTGAGTTTGATGGGCCTGCAGATTCGGTCAGAATTCCAGTGTTACCGCCCAAAGGTGATTGCCGACCATTTCAAGAGGTATTGATTGAGTTAGCAGGTCGTTTACAGCTGCCTGCATTTATGAATGAGCATGGTCAACGGAAGTTTCGTGATTACCCAGATTTTGTCACTCGATATGAAACAGAGCCAGGATCTGGGATTGGATTTTTGGCTGGATGGCGTGGTGCCGATGGTGAGAAAACGATGGTAGGAGAGCCAAATCCAGAGCAATGGGCAATGTATGAAAAGAATAATTGCGTATTTCATCACCCCCTACCTATGTCTATGCAATACATGCGTAATTGGAATAAAGGTTATCAAGATTGGGCGGTAGATAATCGAATAAGACGCCATGCTGATCCTATTGTGATTCAGATTTATTCTGAAGTTTTGCAAAAGTTTAGAATGGCAGCACAAGGGCGAGGTGGTTCATTACGGCAACCGCCAGATTACTTAAGGCAACGCATAGACACTTATTTTGATCCTTTACCATTTTATTATGTTCCATTGGAAGTGCAGCTGACCGATACCGATGCTTATCCCCTAGCCGCCATTACCCAAAGACCAATGGCCATGTATCACTCATGGGATTCGCAAAATGCCTGGCTACGGCAAATTCATACACATAATTATTTGTTTGTGAATAGTCAAACTGCAAAGTCAATCGGTATCACAGATGATGATTGGGTGTGGGTTGAGTCCATGCATGGGCGAGTGCGTTGTATGTGTAGACTCAGCGAGGCGGTTGAGCCAGGTACTGTCTGGACTTGGAATGCAATTGGGAAGTCGCAAGGTGCTTGGCATTTGGCTCCTGATGCGAATGAGTCACAGCGTGGTTTTCTACTGAATCATGTGATTTCTGATGAATTGATGACCCATGAAGGTCGGCGTATTTCCAACTCGGACCCCATTACCGGCCAAGCGGGTTGGTATGATGTGCGAGTGCGTATATTGAAAACCGTTGCTGATGAGCCGTTAAAGACCTCTCCGCAATTTGACGCAGTTCCGGCTGCACCGGGGACTAATGCGGTGCGGCGACTCTGGCAAGCATTTGTTGCAGGTGAGGGAGATTTTAAATGACGCAATTAGCGCTTGTGATTGATTTGAATGTATGTGTTGGCTGCCATGCTTGCGTGACTAGTTGTAAACAGTGGAATACGTCGGGAGAGTCTGGATATTTATCAGACGATAGACCTTACGATAAAGATCCGACTGGAGTCTTTTTTAATCGGGTGCAGACCTTTGAGGTTGGTAGTTTTCCGCAAACCGAGACTGTGCACTTTCCCAAATCGTGTTTGCATTGTGAGGATCCGCCTTGTGTACCTGTTTGTCCAACTGGTGCTAGTTATAAAAGACCCCAAGATGGGATTGTCTTAGTTGATTATGATAAGTGTATCGGTTGCAAGTATTGCGCTTGGGCTTGTCCTTATGGTGCTAGAGAAATAGATGAGCACCAGCAAGTGATGAAAAAATGTACGCTTTGTGTAGATCGTATTGATGATCCGTGTTTACCAGAAGCAGAGCGTCAGCCAGCGTGCGTAATGGCGTGCCCTACGAATGCCAGATTGTTTGGTGACATTCATGACTCAGATTCAGTGGTATCTAAGGCTATTCGTGAGAGTGCTGGATATACCTTGATGCCAGAATGGGGCACTCAGCCTGCCAATCATTATTTGCCTCGAAACAAAACAGAGTTACGCCTGCGTCATGATGAATTAGAGCGAGCTGATAATCCACTGAAAGTAGATGGACAACAACCAAAGCCCCTGACCGAGGATTCCTCGTTAGGAGATGTGACCTCATGGTAATGCATAATCGATTTATTATGGATGAAGTTATGATTTGGACATCGGGTGAGATATGAATCCAGCCTATTCAGTGGTTTTTTTCACCGTATGTAGTGGCTTAGCTCAGGGTTTATTTTTAGCGATTTTTGCAGTCGATATGTTGACTAGACTTAGCTTTATTGAAATGCAATCTCCGCAATTCTTTGTATGGGGTCATTCGATTACATTGATATTTTTAGCGGTCGGCTTATTGTCTTCATTCCTTCACTTGGGGCACCCTGAGCGTGCTTGGCGTGCAGTGATGATGTGGAAGACTTCTTGGTTATCACGTGAGGTTATCGTGTTGCCCTTGTTCATGTTGATAGTTTTCGCTTATGGATGTAGTTATTGGCTAGGCTCTACGTTGAGCCTTTGGCTAGGTGTGCTAGGGTTGTTTCTGTGCTTAGCGTTGTTTGTTTGCACAGCAATGATTTACATGTGCCTTAAGTTTCTGCAAGAATGGGCAACGACGCTTACTTTGATTAATTTTGTCGTGCTTGGATGTGCGTCGGGGTTAGGATGGGCTGCAACCTTAGCGACTGCTGAAGATTTAACTATTGCGACTCCATTAATATTGTGGGCAATGATCTGTACAGTCTTAGGGCTACTCGTTCGCGTGATCATGCTTTTGCGTAATGCACAGTTAAAGCCTCGATCCAGCTTGCAAACGGCTATCGGAATTAAGCACCCTCATATTGTGCAGAAGGCGCAAGGCTTTATGGGCGGTTCATTTAATACCCGCGAATTCTTCCACGGTCGGAGTTTGCAGACCCTGCTTAGAATTAAATGGTTTTTCTTGTTGCTTACATTTATATTGCCAGTGATGTTTATGGTGATCGCATTTTGTAACAGTCATGCAACTGTAACTATGCTGCTTGCCTGCGCTTTGCAATTTATTGGGTTAATTGCTGAGCGTTGGTATTTTTTCGCTCAAGCTAATCATCCACAAAACCTTTATTACTCATCAATTTCCTGAGTATTGCTCGTTTAAAGCCTTAATATTGCGCTGATTTTACTCAAAAAAATCATTTATTTAGCCCATATATTTTTTTTAAGTTATTGATTTTAAACAATTTATTATTTTGTTGTATTATGGCAACGTGATCTGCTTGACTGATAGCAGGTCATTCCGTATAAAGGCGAAGCGTGTTTGGTTTCTTAGTACTGAAAGTTAGCGGTTCCCTATTTCGTAGTTGTGGTGTTCGTGCTTTTGGGGCTGTGAGATTTAAATGCGATTCTCGATGAAAATCGATACTTATCAATCCTAAAAGGAATTAACATCATGGCAACTGGTACCGTTAAGTGGTTCAATGACTCAAAAGGTTTTGGCTTTATTACCCCCGATGGTGGTGGTGAAGATTTGTTTGCTCATTTCTCGGGCATTAACATGAATGGTTTCAAAACCCTTAAAGAAGGCCAAAAAGTGACATTTGATATCACTGCTGGCAATAAGGGCAAGCAACAAGCTAGCAACATCCAAGCTGCCTAAGCTGGAATTTGCTGAGAAAACCGGGCTATATGCCCGGTTTTTTTTTGCCATAATTCGTTAGATTTTTTTACCCGTCATTTAAGCGTTATTCATAAAGTCCGGTGAACGCGATGAGTTATTCATTAGTGCCAACTCAGAAATCTCCTATAGTATGGGATATATTCTGTCGCGTTATTGATTACTTTGGTGATGCGGGGGTCTGTTGGCGCTTGTCTAAAATCCTGCAAAATGAACACGGAATTACTGTACGTCTATGGATTGATGATTTAGCAACACTGCAGAAATTGTTGCCTGCTCTAGATGTGAACGTGCCTGAGCAATTCATCGAGGGGGTGTATATCCATCTATGGATAACAGAGGTAAGCATAGTTGCAGGCGATGGGCAAGCAGTGATTGAAGCAATGGGCTGTGGTTTGCCGCAATCGCTGATACAGCGTATGGCTTGCCAAGAGCAACCCCCAATATGGATTATTTTGGAATACTTAAGCGCTGAAGTATGGGTAGATGCTTATCATGGACTTGCCTCTCCGCCTTCAATTAATGCCCTAGAGCGTTACTTTTTCTTTCCAGGATTCTCTTCGAGTGCTGGTGGTTTATTACGTGAGCATGACTTAATTGAACGGCGATCTGAATTTGACTGGGATGCACGTTGCCAGTATTGGCGCTCACTCGGCTGTGCCCTTGGTGCGTCTGGTGTGCCTGTCATTTCTTTGTTTGCTTATCCCGACTCGCCAGTCGAAGGTTTATTAGAGGGCATGCGTGTGGCGTCAAAACCTATGGTGCTGGTAGTGCCAGAGGCTCCGCTACTATCCACAATTAAAGCCTATTGTGGGGTTGATTCTCCATTGCTAGAGCCGTGGACATGGGGTGGAGTTCAGATTTGGCCAATACAATTTTTAGCGCAGTCTGAATACGATAACTTATTATGGGCTTGTGATATCAACTTCGTGCGAGGTGAGGATTCATTTGTGCGCGCTCAATGGGCAGCGCGATCTATGGTGTGGCAGCCCTATCGTCAGACTGAGAATACGCACGCTTTAAAACTACAAGCTTTTTTAGATCGATATCTCGAGGGTTTACCCGAAGACAGTCAAAGGTATGTGGCAGCACTCTGGCATAGTTGGAATAGTGGCTTGCCTCACGAAGTAATGAGTGCGTGGCAGACCTTTTGGCAGACCCAACAACTCCCAGTTTTAAGGCAACATGCTATAAATTGGCAGTTAACACTAGAAAAATTAGATGAAATGTCTGCAGCGCTAGTGAAATTTGTATGCGGCAAGGTAAAATAGCGCTTTTTTGTATATTGGCTAATTGAGGAAGTTTTGTTATGAAAATCGCCCAAGAGATTCGTGCAGGTAATGTCATGATGGTCAATGGAGTGCCGATGGTGGTGCTAAAGGCTGAGTTTAGTAAGTCGGGACGCAATGCATCGGTGGTTAAGATGAAGTTGAAGAACTTGCTATCAGGTGGCGGTACTGAGACTGTGTATCGCGCTGATGAGAAATTTGATATGGTGAATCTGGAGCGTAAAGAGGTAAGCTACTCTTACTTTGCTGAACCTTCATATGTGTTTATGGATGAAGAATTTAATCAGTATGAGGTTGATAAAGAGAATCTTGGCGATGCCTTGAACTACTTAGAAGATGGTATGCCTTGTGAGGTTGTGTTATACGAAGGTCGCGCGATCTCTGTAGATATTCCTCAGACTTTAGTTCGTGAGATTATGTATACCGAACCAGCAGTGAGGGGGGATACCTCTGGCAAAGTGCTCAAGCCTGCAAAGATTAGCACTGGCTATGAAATTTCTGTCCCTTTATTTTGCGCGACAGGCGATAAAATTGAAATTGATACGCGTACTGGCGAGTATCGGAGCCGTACTAAGGGGTAATCGATTTACCAGTAGGGCTTTCTAAACACATCTTAATGTGTTTCTTATGGCCTCTGCTGGTGTTGCTGGAAATACCGTTACCGTTTTATTTTTTATTCTTGGACTAACCATTGGTGGCGAGCGCAACCTTGTTTCTCTGGAGACATTGCTCGCCACAACCAATCTAATAAGCTGGGCGTTTCTTCTGCCAGCCCATAGGGCGGGTTGATAATCACCATGCCGCTGCCACGAATATGCGCAGTCCAATCTTCCGGATAGACTGACAACTCCAATTGTAATGTTTTTGGTAAACCAATTGCTTGTAGGCTGCGATCAAAAGCTTGCATTGCTGAACTTGCCATCAGTGGATACCAGACGGCAACCATACCGGTAGCAAATCGCTGATGTGCTTCTTTGATTGAGCGCGTAATTCTGCCAAACTCATCAGCTCGATCAAATGCCGCATCAATAAAGGTCAGACCGCGGCGCTCTGGTGGGGGCAGAAAAGCACGCAGCGCTTGAAAACCATCTTGGTTATGTATTGCGGTATGGCGAGCGCCAAACATATTTGATTTAAGGGTGTTGTAATCTTCTTTATTGAGCTCACAAAATATTTGTCGATCATTGGGACGAGTTAGATGACGTGCAATCCAGGGTGATCCCGGGTAAATAGTCAAGTGTCCGTCTGGATTGGCATTGCGGATTATTTCAAGATAAGGTTGTAGAGAATCTGGTGCGTCTGCTCTCGCCCATACTCGGCCAATACCGTGACGCCATTCGGCAGTTTTTTGTGACCAGGCATGCGTGAGATCATATCGCCCCAGTCCGGCATGGGTATCCATATAGCAGTAGGGCTTATCTTTTTTAGCCAATCCAACGAGTAGACGCGTTAATATGCTGTGTTTAAACACATCTGCAACATTGCCAGCGTGAAATTGGTGTCGGTAGGAGAGCATGGTCAGTGTGGGGTTCTTTTAATGTGGGATCTATTTTCTCATGACTGGATCAGTAGCGGTCTAATAGTTTAGATTGGCTTTAATAAATTTGCCTAGGTTACAATATCAGATTAATCGCAATATAATTTTTTATTCGATACAAGGGTTTTTCAATGAACAATTGGTTTTTTTGCAAGGGATGGTTATGCCATTGGATTGCTATGGGTTCTGCCATTATCCACAGTACCTTGTTATGGTCTGCTCAAACAAATAATGCGCCTTATCCCAACCGTCCTATACGTTTGGTTATTGCCCAAGCGCCTGGCGGTAATGCTGATATTATTGCCCGTTACCTGGCTGAAGGCTTGGCGGAGCGTTTGGGGCAGACTGTGGTGTCTGACAACCGTGCTGGTGCAAGTGGCATGATCGCGACAGAGATTGTAGTTCGTGCGCCCGCAGATGGTTATACCTTGTTATTAGTGCCAAGCTCATTTGGTGTTAACCCGGCGGTATATCCAAAGATGCCTTATGATCAGATGCGTGATTTGGCACCGATTACGCTAGTTGCGAGTGCGCCCAATGTGTTGGTCGTCGGGCCTGCATTATCAATTCGTAACGTTGCTGAATTGGTAAAGGCTGCTAAAGCACGGCCTGGGCAACTTACATTTAGCTCCTCTGGTAATTTAGGTTCTCCCCATTTGGCTGGCGAATTGTTGAAACTAATGAGTGGCGTGGATATGGTTCACGTTCCTTACAAAGGTGCGGCGGCGGCACTGATTGATTTAGTTGCAGGGCGAATTTCGTTTTCATTTGCGAGTCTGCCCAGTGCATTGGGGCATATTCGCAGCAATCGGCTTAAGGCTTTAGCAGTCACTAGTGAGCGGCGTTTTCCCTTGACGCCTGAACTGCCCACTGTAGCAGAGTCTGGCTATCCCGGTTTTGAGACTAGCGCATGGCAGGGTTTGCTTGCTCCGGCAAATACCAATAAATTGGCGATTACACGCATTCATACAGAATCTGTTGTGGTGTTAAACCAAGCCGGCGTCAAGGAGCGTTTAGCGCAAAATGGCGCAGTACCTGTGGCTAACACACCAGAAGAATTTAGAACGTTTGTAAAAAATCAAATTAGCAAGTGGGGTAAAGTGATTGCGGCGGCAGGAATTACAATCAATTAATTAATGTCTATATGGGATTGGGTTTGATACAGTCAATAGATCATGGTTTACGCGTGATTGTATTTGGTTTAATGAGCGGATCTTTTGAAAAGTATTGTTTGACACCATTGAGAATAACGTCCGCCATTTTGTACTGATATTCTGGATTGCTTAACTTCAACTCCTCATCAGGATTACTGATAAAGGCAGTTTCAATCAAAATCGATGGAATATCAGGTGCTTTTAATACTGCAAATCCTGCTTGTTCAACGTGGCCTTTGTGTAAACGATTAAGAGTGCCCATCTCAGTTAGTACTGCTTTGCCTAGTTTTAGGCTGTCATTAATCGATGCGGTTTGGGATAAATCGAGTAGAGTTTGCTTAAGGTATTGATCTTTTACACCAAAATTCACGCCGCCAATTAAGTCGGCACTATTTTCCTTTTGCGCAAGCCACCGTGCCGCTGCAGATGTTGCGCCACGTTCAGAGAGTGCAAACACCGATGAACCGTTTGCCGATGGTTGGACAAATGCGTCAGCATGAATTGAGAGGAATAGATCTGCCTTGAACCGTCGGGCTTTGTCGACTCTGACATGTAATGGGATAAAGTAATCGCCATCGCGAATCAGCACGGCCTGCATGTTTGGTTCGTTGTCGATCCGTTCTTTGAGTTTAGTGGCAATAGCTAATGTAACGTCTTTTTCTTGATTGCCATTGCGGCCTCTGGCACCTGGATCTTCACCACCATGACCAGCGTCAATAGCAATGATAATCATTTTATCGGCGATAGGGTTAGTGATGATATTTGGTATGGGTGTAGGTGTGGGCGTTAGATTAGTGGTAGGTGCAGGCTTAGGTGCAATGGCATCATTAATAGCGGGTGTACCTGGTGAAGTGATAGATGCGTTTTTTTGCGTATTGACTTCTTGTTGCTTTAGAAATACGCCCAAAGGGTCTATTGGTTCAGCAGGGTAGATGTCAATCACCAATCGATGACCATATTCGGCAACAGGGGCTAACGCAAATGCTTCTGGTTTCATCCGTTTTTTAAGGTCGAAAACTAAGCGAATGGTAGTGGGTTTGAAACGCCCAACCCGAATGCCTTTGAGTTGGGGGTCAGTTGCGCTTACCTTTCTAGGCAGTTCAGTGAGGTTTGTGCTGAGCGCAGCATCTTCCAAGTCCAACACTAGTCGATCGGGATTGTCTAGCATGAACAGGCTGTGTTTGAGTGGGTGCGGCGACTCTAGAGTAATTCGGGTATAGTCAGGCCCTGGCCAAATACGTACTGACTTGATTGGTAGTTCTGCAGCGCTTGCACTGGTGAAGTGGGTGACTCCCAACACCAACACAAAGAAAATCACCGCAATTAATACGATTCGGAGTAGGCGATAAGTAAGCGTGCGATTCACTGTAATTGTTGGATTTGGCAATCGATCATTCTGAGGAATGTATGTGCAGCTGTTGTCGATCATTACGAGCAAGCATTGCAAGATAGTTTTTGCCAATCGGCGTAGGTGCTGCAATCACCAGTTGTCGTCCGCAGGCGTTATGTGAGTCTAGATCGTACGACATTGTTTCCACTGGTCTGGGTTCTGTAATCATTTGTAAACGGATGTTTAAGTCTGCGATCGGCAGGCCGAGTATGTGATCAGGCCATTCAATGATACAAATTGATTGCTGGTTAAAGTATTCACGAAAGCCAATATCTTCCAGTGTCTGATTATTGAGAATTCTATAGAAATCAAAGTGATATAAGTATAGCTTGGGTAGTGTGTAGGGTTCAAGCAGGCTGAAGGTTGGACTTTTGACGCGACCGCTATAGCCTAAGCCGCGTAATAGCCCCCGCACTAGGGTTGTTTTTCCAGCGCCAAGCTCACCATGTAGGTGAATTGTAGTGCCAGGTGCGATGATAGCGCTTAAGCGCGATCCAACTGCTAAGGTATCGTCTGGGGTGGCCAAGTGCCGGTTAAATGACTGCATTTTTAGGTTGTTGGTTTAGATTGTTAGTTTATATTATTATTTTTTTATTAGTTAAGTATGGTGGTCGAGTAGATTCAAATTGCAATGTCATTGTATAGTTATTTAAATATAATGCATCGCACATACCATTGAACGCTTGTTTAATAATTTGCCTGTTGTGATTCCTAGCACATTAGCATATTTCACTGCCATACTCTATGCAAGAGAGTGTATGCGTGCCATTGCTAATGGTTTACCTTGAACAATTCAACCAATGATTAATTACGCTACGCTAAAAGCTGATATGCAGCAATGGGCACAGCAACTCGGTTTTGAACAACTTGCAGTCGCAGATTGTGATTTATCGCAGGCTGAACCACGCTTACTACAGTGGTTGAATCGCGGCTGGCATGGCGATATGGATTATATGGTACGACATGGTATCAAGCGGAGCCGACCTGAGGATTTAGTACCTGGTACGATCAGAGTAATTACGGTGAACCTCAATTACATCCCGGAAGCTGCTGCCGATAGTTGGTCTATTCTCTCGGATGCTTCGAAAGCATTTATTTCGCGCTACGCAACTGGCCGAGATTATCACAAAGTGATTCGTCAAAAATTGCAAACGCTCGCAGATCAAGTGACTGCCAACATCGGTCCTTGGTCGTACCGAGTATTTACAGATAGTGCGCCAGTCATGGAAGTTGCTTTGGCTGAGAAAGCGGGTCTGGGATGGCGCGGTAAGCACACTTTATTGTTAAACCGATCGGTAGGGTCAATGTTCTTTTTAGGTGAAATCTACACGAGTTTAGCCTTGCCGGTTGATGCGCCTCAGACTGAGCATTGCGGAAGTTGCCACAAATGTATCGATATTTGTCCAACACAAGCAATTGTTGCGCCTTATCAACTGGATGCGCGGCGTTGTATTTCCTATCTCACTATTGAGCATCACGGATCCATACCAGAAGAATTTCGTCGTTTAATTGGCAATCGCGTTTATGGCTGCGATGATTGTCAATTAATTTGCCCTTGGAATCGTTTTGCAAAAACCACTGGTGAAACCGATTTTGATGTGCGCAACGGTCTTGATGATGTGACTTTGGTTGAACTATTTGCATGGGATGAGGCTACGTTTAATGATCGGCTCGCAGGTAGTGCAATTCGTCGTATTGGGTATGAGCGTTGGCTTCGCAATATAGCTGTTGGATTAGGTAATGCGCCAAGCTCAGAAGCAGTATTGAAGGCGCTACGGCAACGTGCTGATCATGGTTCAATTATTGTACGTGAGCATGTTGCTTGGGCGCTGAAGCAACATGGCTTAGCAAGCTAGTGCAGTTGCTAGCTCTTCAAAATTGTTGGCGGTCACGTCCCAGGCTTCGGTAGGCGCAAGATTAGTGGTTTGCTGTGGACCGTATTCGCTAGTCCGCAGTACAAAGCCAGTACGCATGCCGTGACTACGAGCATGGCGAAGGTCATCGTTATGGGCAGCAACCATCATCACTTCATGGGGCTCACAGCCAAGCATTTTAATTGCACCTAAGTAGATTTCTGGGTCAGGTTTAAAATGGTGGAAAATTTCTCCGCATAGAATTACATCCCAAGGTAGTCCGCCATATTTGGCCATGTTGGTGAGCATGGCAACATCACCGTTCGATAATGTAGAGATGATATATTTTTGCTTGAGTCGGTTTAGACCCGGAATTACATCTGACCACGGTAATAGTCGATACCATACCCGGTTAATATGGTGGAGTGCTGTCTCATCTAGGCCGTCTAGACCATAGTGTGGCGCGAGATCATTCATGGCACGACGATAGATGTCGTCAATACTGGTCCATGGCCATTCGCCTCGACGCACTTTATCCATCCCTGGTTTATAGGCATTTTTCCACTCATCGACGAACTGCGCCCAATCTACAGATAATCCAAGACCGTTACCATATTGAGAGAGGTCGTTGATGATGCTGGTGCGCCAATCAACAACAGTACCGAAAGTATCAAATGTCAGAGCTTTGATTGGGGATTGAATCATTTTTTGCTTTCAATATTCATTTAAAATAAGCGCTACTTTATCAGTAAATCCGATTGTAAATATACTGTATCTGAATGCCGCAGCGTTTTAATGATAATCATGTCTTGATGAACTGAAGGAAATACCGAGTGATGATGCAATCAATTCAAATTCAGCAATATGGTGGACCCGAGGTCTTGCAACGTGTTGCGGTCGCTGTGCCGCAGCCAGCGTCTGGTTGTGTGTTAGTCAAGATGGCTTACTCAGGCATTAACTTTATGGATATCCATACGCGTCAAGGTAAGTACGCGCAATCCCGCACTTATCCAGTGCGTCTGCCGTGTACATTAGGTATGGAGGGGTCAGGCGAGGTGGTCGCAGTGGGCGAGGGAGTGACGACTTTAGCGGTTGGTGATCGCGTGGCTTGGTGTATTGTATGGGGTAGTTACGCACAATATGCGGTGGTGCCAGCATGGCAAGCAGTGAAGGTACCTGCTAGCTTGTCGCTAGAGATGGCTGCAGCAGCAGTCTTTCATGGTTTTACAGCACATTATTTAGCCCATGATGTGGCACAACTTAAACCAGGTATGACTTGTCTAGTACATGCGGCCTCAGGGGGTATTGGACAGCTCTTAATTCAATTAGCCACACGTGCGGGCGCGCAGGTATTCGCGACAACGAGCACGCCAGATAAAGTACGGGTTGCAGAGCAGCGTGGTGCAAGCCTAGCAGTGCTCTATGAGGGCGGGCGTTTTGTCGATGTGATTAGGCAGGCCACCCAAGGGCGCGGGGTAGATGTGGTATTTGATTCGATTGGCTTAGTGACGCTGCGTGATAGTTTTCGAGCTACTCGCAATCGTGGCTTGGTCATTAATTACGGCAATGTCTCGGGCTCAGTCCGGGACTTAGACCCGCTTGAGCTTGGTGAGTCTGGTTCTTTGTTTTTGACTCGGCCACGGCTTGCTGATCATTTACGCAGTGCGCAGGAGATTGGGCGCCGTGCAAAGGACATTTTTGCAGCACTGATCGATGGCAGTTTGCAAATTCATATTGCCGCTCGCTATACCCTAGATCAAGTTGAGGATGCGCATGAGGCCTTAGAGTTGCGTCGAATGGTGGGTAAGCCGATCTTGGTGTTGGAGTGATAAGCGTTTGATTTGGATCGTAGAAGTGTATGCTAAATATCAGCTAAATTTATGAATTTATTATTTTTTTTAGCGCAGAGTGTAGCGCTAAGACGTGCCAGCGCCATCAGACGCTGGTGCTTACGAGATTAAGGAATGACCGGCAGGGTTAAATTGGTTTTTCCTTTGAGGTAGGACTCCTTGAGTTTCTTGATGGCGTCTAAGTAATCTTCCATCGTGGTTTGATTGTTTTCGTATTTAGCAGCAATTTTTTGGTAGCTGGAAATGTAAGCGTCGTCGTTCATGATTGGTATCCTTAGCGTGATGTCCGACTATACGCTGTTCACTACCACTTAGGCGATGTATTCAGCGTTGGGTTAATAAGATAATGGTTCATTATCGCAGTCAGCAGCAGTTTGCGTATATTGAGCACTCCAATGAAGTTATTGTCTGGATGTTTCTGGGCGCTGATTTTTTGAGTTAATTTTTGTTACTAGCCTTGCCGGCCAGTGCACTATATCGCGCTTTTATCGGTGGTATTAGCTGGGTAAATACTTTCGGATGACATTCCAGAAGCATCGTTATAGATTAGTTTGGGGCGGACTCTGATCGGTTGTTTGTCTATGAGATAAGAAGAACGTCAGCAAAAATAATATTTAGTTTTTTGTGGTGTATTGTTTCGATCGTATGGAGTGTTTTAAGGGGTAATGAGTTAAAGTGTAGTAACTTAAATGGCGCTCACTTAAAGGAGACTGTAGATGGATATTCAAGTAGGTACAGTAGCACCTGATTTTTCATTAAGGGCGCACAACCAGGAGCAGGCGATTACCTTGTCGCAATATCGAGGTCGCCCTGTAGTGGTGGCTTTTTTACCGTTTGCCTTTACCGGTGGCTGAACCAATCAAGTCAACGGGTTCCGTGCGAACTACGCCGCTTTTCAAGCACTTGAGGTTGAGATTCTTCAGGTTAGTATCGATCCACTGCCCAGTCTTAAAGCGTGGGCCACGCATTTAGGTGGGGTGCCATTCCCACTATTATCGGATTTCTGGCCGCATGGCGCAGTGGGTTCAGCGTTTGGAGTTTTTGATGCAGAGCGTGGTGCCGACAAACGCGCAGCTTACGTCATTGATCGTGCCGGTATTGTGCGTTATGCCCATACTTACGCCAAAGGTTCAATACCTGAAAGTGCCGAGTTACTAGCCCAACTCAAGTTGTTATAGGTATTACCTATGTATGACTTATTTTTCGGCTGAATCAACCACTTGTTGCGTGATCTGGTTGTTGATGGTGCAGGTGAATATGAGAATTTATTCATGTTTATTGCATCGAGATACGCCTAAGGGACGAATTTTGCTATAATTCGTAGTCTTGGGCGGCCGTAGCTCATCTGGATAGAGTACTTGGCTACGAACCAAGGGGTAGGGGGTTCGAATCCCTCCGGCCGCGCCAACAACGAACAAAAAGTAATAAAATTCAAAAAATCAAAAGGTTAGCAATGAAAATTGCTAACCTTTTGGTTTTGTGATGACTGATTTGATTTGGGAAAGTATGTCTCAACTTTTTAACCGTACTGATATTTAACCTGCCTGCTATGAATGCGCATTGAGGGGCTTAATTGTGGGCCCTTACGCACTGCTAATAGGTGTTAGCGGTCCAGTAGTGTAATTCGATGTGGCGATCTGAACGCTGATGAAGTTAAGATCTAAAATCTTGTAAAAAATCGGATGATGCGCCGGTGGCATCACCCGATTTTTTACGAACAGTGAGTTTTATAAATTATTAATGAGATGTTGTGTAAATGCGCGGGTGCCGAGTTGGCCGCCTAAGTCTGCCGTACGCGTACTTGGTGATTGCAAGGCTGCATCAATAGCAGCCTCAAGTGCTTGCGCGGCTTGATTGAACTCAGGACGCTGATACTTGATGGACAACCATTCGAGTAACATCCCTGCCGATAAGAGTAGCGAGACGGGGTTAGCCTTATCTTGTCCGGCAATGTCAGGGGCAGATCCATGTTGGGCCTGCGCGCAACAGGCATTGTCACCAGTCATGGTCGAGCCTGCTAAACCTAAGCTGCCTGATATTTCTGAAGCTTCGTCAGAGAGAATATCGCCAAACATATTACCAGTCACAATGCAGTCAAATTGGCTGGGGTCACGTACCAGTAATGCGGCCATGGCATCAACAATTTTTTCATCACTGGCAATATCCGGGTTCTGAGCGGCAACAGCGCGTACTTCGCGCAAGAATAATCCATCAGACATATGAAAGACATTGGCTTTATGTACGATGGTGACTTTTTTGCGGCGTTGACGAGCCCAAGCGTAGGCCACCTCGGCAATGCGTCGGCATTGTTTGGCAGTCACTTTACGCACTGCAATTGCGACGTCTTCGGTAGGCATAAATTCGCCGCGACCCATAAACATATTACGGTCTGCGTAGAAGCCTTCGGTGCATTCTCTGAAGATGACGAGGTCTACTGGTTTACCAGTCAGGCCTACACCCATACGCGATTTGGCAGGACGGATATTGGCAAACAGATCAAGCTGGGTACGCAACCAACCGGAGGGGTTGATGCCGCCTTCTTCTTTAGAGGGATAGTGTAGATGGGATACTGGCCCCAAGATAATGCCGGTGGCTTGGCGGGCTGCTTCCATGACTTCTGCAGTCATGGTAGTGCCGTGCGATTGGAGTGTTTTCTCGCCAATGTCTCGAATATCCCATGATAGGTCGAGTTTGTATTTGGCGCTGGCGTGGTCGAGCACGTTGAGGGTGGCAGTGGTGATTTCAGGGCCGATGCCATCACCAGGTAGGACGAGTAGTTTCATGAGTGCGTTCCGAAGTGTGGTTAAAGTCGTTGAGACTGAGAAATTGAAATTAAAAAATTCGGGTTGAGATATTTACATTGAGTGATTTAGATTAAAAGTTTCAGGCTAATAAATTAGGATTGGTGCTAGAGCCAGCCTGGCATTTAATGTTAACTAGCTGATTTATAAGTGTTTATTTAGCGCTGATATTTAGGGTTCATAAAGTGCTGCCGCCTAGTTTATTGCTGGCCGTAGAGTTTTTTGCCGGCGACCGGCAGATGCGCCATCAGGATATCACCGGATAGTGATTCGGTGATATAGATCGTTTGGTGATCAGGGCCGCCAAACGCCAAATTGGTGAGGTGTTGGTGATGAGCATCTTTGGAGTGGACTAAATGAGTGGGTAGCATGTTAGCGTCAAAGTGCCAGATGCCCACACCCAGTTGGCACACCAAAATGCCGTTTTCGGCATCCATTTCAATTCCGTCTGGTCCACCAACCCCGCCAGAGAGCTGAATGGCAACCCCCGTTTTAGAGACCGAACCATCAACCATCAGTGGCAGACGCCAAATTGAATTGGAACGGGTAACGCCGACATACACTTGTTTTTCGGTCGTGGATAAGGTGATGCCATTGGGGCTGGGTGCATTATCGACTAAGCGCCGGAGTTCGCCGTTGGCCTTGAGTCGAAATACCCGTCCTGTTGGATCTGTAATGCCTGTCTGGCCTTGGTCGGTGAAATAGAGGTCGCCTTGGCTTGTAAAGTGAAGATCGTTCAAGCCCTTGAAGCCTTCGCTATAAGCGGTGCGTAGCACTGATTCGAGCTTGCCGGTTTTGACATCTAAGGCCAGCAGACCTTCTTTATAGTCGCAAATAAACAAGCGACCATCTTTGTGGAATTTCATTCCATTAGGCCAGCCATCGTATTGCACAATCAGTTCCCATTGGCCTTTAGGATCGATACGAAAAATTCGCCCAAAAGGGATATCGCAGACGTATAAATTACCTTGGCGATCAAAGGACGGGCCTTCAAGAAAGCATGCTACTTCGGCGTTTTGGCGGTTGGGATCAGACCAACTGCTGCGGGATTGTTTGCGAAACTTTGCAGGTAGCGAAGTGAAGACCGCAGTCGTGATGTGTTCTAAGGGTTTGAATGGATTGAACATGATGGACGACTACCCTATGGGGTGTAATAGATAAAATACGCTTCTCAAGCAACAACGATAAACATCGATGACTGTCAGGAAAAAATTTCTAGTAGATCATTTAAGTAATTGAAATTATTGTAATAATTGATTTTTTAGTTGATTAGTAGATGGCGTTACAGCTGTTGTAGCCCTGAGCGCAGGTCTGGTTGTCAAGCAGCAGATGTTGAATATTAGCATGGCTTGATGCATTTGCTGGCACTAGAGCCAACCATGATGTGGTCCTTATCAAGGGCTATCACTGCGGCATTGAGCTGGGTTAGCATCGCTATTTTGCTGACTTTAGTAATGTTCTATGACAAAAGGAGTATTGCCGTGTTCGAAGGGTTTAAACATTTACAAGTACAGACCACTGATCCCGAGGTCAAAATCAATTTGCGTTATGGCGGCAAAGGGCCTGCAATTTTGCTCATCCATGGTAATCCGCTAACCCATGTGCATTGGCATTTAGTTGCTCCCCGCCTCGCTGAAGAGTTCACGGTGGTGGTTACTGATTTGCGTGGCTATGGCGATAGCAGTAAACCCCGCGGTTTACCCGATCATAGTAATTACTCGTTCCGTCGTATGGGGCAGGATCAAGTCGATGTGATGGCCCATTTAGGTTTTGATACGTTTTGTGTAGCAGGTCATGATCGTGGTGCGCGCACCGCATTTCGGATGGCCTTAGACCACCCTGAGAAGATTAAAAAATTCGCAAGCTTCGATATCTTACCCACTCACCATATGTTGAAGAATGCTACTTATCAGTGGGCATTGAATTCCTCGCATTGGTTTTTTATGGCGCAGGCCTACGATATTCCGGAGAAGTTAATCGAAGGAAAATACGACTACTACATTAAGCAGAAGTTGACGAAGCTAGGTATTGGTAAAGGTGGATTCTCAGAGGAAACACTCAAAGAATATGCCAGAGTCTGTACTGCCGAGAATATTCATGGTGTATGCGAAGACTATCGGGCAGCAGTGACTGTAGATATGGCCATGGATACCGCAGACTTTGACGCCGGGCGCAAGATTCAGTGTCCCACTGCCGTGTATTGGGGTGAGCAGAGCCATACCGAAAAATATTATGATCCACGTGTGGCATGGCCACAATACGCGGCGCATATCGAACGCATCAAGCCTTTGCCTTGCGGACACTATCCCGCCGAACAAGTGCCTGATTTGGTTTATGAAGAGCTCAGTACTTTTTTTCGTGATTAATGATTGTGATTAATGATTGTGATTCATTCTTGCAATGAATTTTCCACAATAGCTGTCGAATTGAATATGAGCTTTTCGGTTTGATCGCTCAACTCTAGACGATACACTTCTTAGGGGTGTATCGCTTGAGATGGGATGGACTGAACGAAGCATTACTGTTTGAGATTGGCAAACTTAACCACTTTTTGCCATTTATTGGTTTCCGCTTTGAGATAGCTGACAAATTCTTCCGGAGTAGAGGGAGCGGGATCAATACCGCGTGCCAATAGCGCATCGCGCACTTCAGGCATATAAATCACGGTTTGGAGGCTAGCTTGCAGCCGATCAATAATTGGTTTGGGTGTATTGGCACTGCTCACTAAGCCATACCAGTTACTGGCTTCATATTGTTTGAGTCCATTGGTCTCTGATACGGTCGGCACTTCGGGCAGCACCGGCGTGCGTTTGGGGCCGGTGACTGCAATAGCGTTCATTTTGCCCGCTTTTACCAGTGGCAAACTGGTTGAGATAACCGCAATAAATAGTGGGATTTGGCCACCGGCCAAGTCTGCTAAGGCTAGTCCACCTCCTTTGTAAGGAATATGGTTGAGTTCAGTCTTGGTCATGGTTTGGAACAGTGCGCCGGCTAAGTGGCCAGGACTACCTAGCCCTGAGGAAGCATAATTTAAGTTGGGTGTTTGGCGCAGTAAGGTAATCAACTCTGGGATGGTGTGCGCAGCTACTCGTGGATGGGTGACAAATATGTTCTGGAGTCGGACGGCTAATCCGATTGGGGCAAAGTCTTTGAGAGGGTCGTAGGGTAGCTTGGTAATGGTAGGACTAATGACCATCGCGCCTAAGGTGGCTAAGTGCAATGTGTAGCCATCTGGAGAGGCCTCTGCAGTCAAACCGGCAGCCAGTGTGCCGTTTGCCCCTGGGCGGTTATCGATGATCACGGATTGCTTGAGTAGCTCGCTGAATTTGGGGGCGATGGTGCGCGCGACTAAGTCGGTGGCGCCACCTGACGGAAAGCCGACAATCAATCTCAGGCTATGATTCGGATAGTCTTCATGCGTAACAGTGCTCGGGTTATTGACGCTTGCAGCAGTAGAGCTTGCTGCCTGAATGTTGGCGGTAGAAAAGAGCATGCATGCGACCAGCGTGGGCACACTGATAAGTTGCTTGAGCATCGATACCTCCTAATGGCCTAATAGTTTGCGTTTGAGTTTGAGTTTGAGCAGTAGCAGTGAGAGCGATCACGTTTTTAAGATATGGACTTTTTCGTGATTGTCCGTCACACAATGGAGACATTATTCCAGATTATGCCAGTTATGGGGAGATCATTGAGAATTGCTTGGTAGGTGCTCAGTCGAGCCATGTGGCATGTATAATTCACCGTCATATTTATAGTCACCCTGTACAAAGGCTTATCCCATGCTTGATACATCTAAAACCTATGATTTATTGGTGATTGGTGGTGGTAATGCAGCACTCTGCGCTGCACTGACAGCGCGCGAAGCGGGTTGTAGTGTGTTGCTGCTCGAAGGTGCCCCTATCGATTTTCGTGGCGGCAATACCCGTCATACCCGTAACTTGCGCTGCATGCACGAAGGCCCGCAAGACATTTTGACCGATGCTTATCCTGAAGAAGAATATTGGCAAGATTTGCTGAAAGTCACTGGCGGACTGACCACCGAGCACTTAGCACGAATGTTAATTAGCGACACCTCGCGTTGCCGGCCATGGATGATGAAGCATGGTGTGCGCTTTCAACCCCCGCTAGGGGGCACTTTGCATCTGTCCCGTACCAATGCGTTTTTCTTGGGTGGGGGTAAGGCATTAATGAACGCGTATTACGACTCCGCAGAACGTTTGGGTATTGATATTCATTACGAAGCTGAAGTGGTTGATTTAGAGATTGAAGGTGGAGCCTTTAAATCTGCGACCGTAGCGTATCAAGGTGCGCAACATAAGGTGCGAGCAAAAGCCGTAGTCATAGCCTGCGGAGGTTTTGAGTCCAATCTCGAGTGGTTGCGTGAGGCGTGGGGGCCACCAGCAGATAATTTCTTGGTGCGGGGCACGCCGTATAACCGTGGTACAGTGTTGAAGATGTTGATTGCCCATGGTGCTAAAACGATTAGCGATGCAACTCAAGGTCATTGTGTGGCAATTGATGCCCGCTCACCGAAATACGATGGTGGCATTATTACTCGTGTGGATGCGGTGTCCTTAGGTATTGTGGTGAATAAAGAATCCAAGCGTTTCTATGATGAGGGTGAGGATTTCTGGCCTAAGCGTTATGCCATTTGGGGGCGTTTGGTTGCGGGTCAACCCGACCAAATTGGTTACTCAATTATTGACTCTAAGGCGATGGGTAAATTTATGCCGCCTGTCTATCCGCCGATTCGGGCCTCGAGTTTGCGTGAACTAGCAGAGAAGTTGGAATTGAGCCCTGAATCACTGGAGATCACGATTGCGCAATTTAACGCTGCGGTGCGTGAGGGTACTTTTGATCATACGATTCAAGATGATTGTGTGACCGAGGGGCTAGTGCCACCAAAGACGCATTGGGCGCGTAAGATCGATACCCCGCCATACTTTGCCTATCCGCTACGACCAGGGATTACGTTTACGTATCTCGGAGTTACTGTTGATGATAAGTCGCGGATGTTGTTCCAAGATGAGCAACCCGCTAAAAATATTTTTGCAGCAGGTGAAATTATGGCCGGTAATGTTTTAGGTAAGGGTTATTTAGCGGGTATCGGTATGTCTATCGGTACTACTTTTGGGCGAATTGCAGGCGCGGAGGCGGCACGTTATGTCAACGGTTGAAACCCCTATGAAGATTGATGAGTTAATTGAAGAAGCCCAGAAAGTATTACGGATTTGTAATGCATGTCGTTATTGTGAAGGGTATTGCGCTGTGTTTCCGGCCTTAGCTAGACGGCTCGAATTTAATGAAAGTGATGTGCACTATCTCGGTAACCTCTGTCATAACTGCGGCTCTTGTTTCTATGCCTGTCAGTTTGCGCCGCCGCATGAATTTCAATTGAACTTCCCACGCTTGATGGCACGGGTTCGGGGACAAACCTATCAGCGTTATGCCTGGCCTGGATTTTTGGGTGCGCTTTATGAGAAAAATGGTTTAGCCGTCAGCCTGATTACTGCGGGTAGTTTGGGCTTGGTCATTTTCTTAATGAGTTTGTTCTTGAATGCGGAGCAGATGTTTAGTGCGTATAGCGATAGCCAAGGTGCATTCTATGCAGTGATCCCCCACAATGTCATGGCATATTCATTTGGTGGTGTTGCCTTGTTTGTAGCCTTTGCATTATTCATGGGCTTTATACGCTTTTGGCCCAGCATGGGTGAGGACTTAGCAGACTTTGCTAGCCCTGGACCATTGAGTGAAGGTATAGGGGATGCATTAGTGCTAAAAAACTTAGACGGCGGCGGTGAAGGTTGTACTTATCCGACTAAGCAAAAATCATTTGCACGTAAAACATTCCATCACTTTACGTTCTATGGATTTATGCTGTGTTTTGCGTCCACTAGTGTCGCCACTTATTACCACTACATGCTCAATTTTAAAGCCCCTTATCCAATATTGAGCTTGCCAGTATTGCTGGGTGTGACTGGTGGAATTGCGTTATTGATTGGCACTGCAGGTTTGATTTGGGTTAAGCATCAGCGCGATCCTAATTTGGCAGCGCCTGAGCAAACGGGTATGGATGTGGGCTTCCTAGCCTTATTATTCCTGATTAGTCTAACCGGTTTATTATTGTTGTGTTATCGCGAGACCGCTATGATGGGCAGTTTGCTTGCTTTTCATTTGGGTGTGGTATTGGCCTTATTCTTAACCATGCCTTATGGCAAGTTTGTACATGGCCTATATCGCGGTGCAGCGCTTGTGCGGTTCCATTTGGAACGGCGTCGGCCAGTGCCGGGTGTGGCACCTGAGTAATAAAATTAAATACGAGAAATTAAATGCAAAATTGATGATCAGTGAGCATAATATAATTCTCAAAAAAAGAGGGGCGATAGCCCCTCTTTTTTATGGTCTATATACCGTTTACCGTTATCCAGTCCTAATTATTGCAACTGCATGCCACTTTGTTTAATCAAAGTGGAGAGTTCGATGACCTCCTCGCGCTGACGTTTCTCAAAGTCTAAAGCGCTACCGCCTAATGGTGTTGCGCCTTGGTTTGCAAACTTTTTACGAATATCTTCTTCTTGTAGGGTTTTTTCGATATCGCTATTGAGTTTATGAATGATTACCTTAGGAATTTTTTTAGGACCTATCAAACCAAACCATGACTCAGAGCGATAACCTGCAAAGCCCGCTTCAGCAGCAGTGGGTATATCGGGTAAGGCTTCTGCGCGCTTAGGGCTACCTACGGCTAGCGCTTTAATTTGCCCAGATCTAACTGCGCCAAGAATCGCGGGCAGTGGGTATACATAAAAATGAATCGTGCCAGAGATGAGCGCAGATCGACTATCCGAGCTTTGACGAAACGGGATGTGCACGACATTGATATTCGTTTTAGCAGCAAATAATGCACCGGCTAAATGAGATGAGCTGCCGTTGCCGGCAGATCCATAGTTGAGTTTTCCGGGTTGTGCGCGTGCGAGATTGACAAGGTCGGGAATGGTTTTGGCATTCACCCCTTGGCCAAGAACAATGACGTTGTGGGTGAAGGCAACCAATGAGATGGACGCGTAATCGGCAATGGGGTCATAGGGTTTTTTCTCTCTCAATAACACATTGGAGATATGCGGTTGCCCAATCATGGTGATGGTATGGCCATCGGGTGGTGCATCACGCGTGAGCTCACTACCAATTAAGCCGCCAGCGCCAGGCCGATTATCTACTACGACTTGTTGGCCGTAGATTTCATTAAGCCGTTGACCGAGGGTGCGACCCAGAAAGTCACTGGCCGCACCAGAGGTAAACGGGACGATCAATCGAATGGGTTTAGCAGGCCACGATTGTTGTGCTAAGGAAACTGTACTGCCAAGATTGAGTGCAAAGGTGCTTAGGCTGATTAGCCAAAAATGTGATGCTTTCATCATAACTCCCCTAAAGATTTGTAATCTGTTGCGTTATATCAATTCAATAAGTGTTTTAAGCTCTTAAATTGGTGCAAAGTGTTACTTATGATTGTCGCCATACCGAGTATAGTTGAAATAAGCTTTATAATATTGGGTAATAAAAATTTTAATCTGAGCAGATTAATTTTGATATTAAATATTAAATATTAAATACCCGCTGCCATCATCTGTTGTGCATCGATCTTATTTTTTATGTATGTCCTTGATATTTTTTGATTTATTTTTATGGCTTAATTTTATGGCTTAAGATTGTTTTTAATTGAATTGGAATATAAAGATGTCTCGATTGTTTTCTCCGACTGCATTAGGTCCTTTAGAGTTACAGAATCATATGGTGATGGCGCCATTAACTCGTTGTCGCGCTGTAGGTGGCATTCCCAACGATTTGATGGTGCAATATTACGGTCAGCGTGCTGCCGCTGGTTTAATCATTACCGAAGGCACAACGCCATCGCCTAATGGTTTAGGTTATGCGCGTATACCAGGTATTTACTCGGATGAGCAAGTTGCTGGTTGGCGTAAAGTTACTGATGCTGTACATGCTCAAGGTGGCAAGATTTTCGTACAACTCATGCATTGCGGGCGGATTGCTCATCCTTTGAATTTACCAAAAGGTGCAACAATACTGGCGCCTTCAGCAATAGCCGCTGTTGGTGAACTGTATACCGATACTGAAGGCATGAAGCCGAATGCAATGCCTGTGGCCATGACAATAGCACAGGTGCGTTCAACCATCGCTGAGTATGCAAAGGCTGCGCAACGCGCCCTTGATGCGGGTTTTGATGGTGTGGAGTTGCATGGTGCTAATGGGTACTTAGTCGAGCAATTCTTGCGTCCCAGTTCAAATGTACGTGCCGATCAATATGGTGGCACCATTGAGAATCGTGCACGTTTCGCGTTAGAGATCGTTGACGCTATGATTGCAACCATTGGTAGAGCGCGTATTGGTATTCGCCTCTCACCGCATGGTGTGTTTAATGATATGCCGAATTACCCTGAAATGGATGCTGATTATCAATATCTGGCAGAGCAATTAAATCTCAAGGGTATTGCTTATGTGCACTTGGTCGACCATTCAGCAATGGGTGCTCCGGTAGTGCCTGATTCGATTAAAAAAGTTTTTCGTCAAACATTTTCAGGGCGATTGATATTATCGGGGGGCTATGATGCCGCCCGCGCTGAAGAAGATCTGGTATCTGGCCGCTGCGATTTAATTGCGTTTGGTCGGCCGTTTATTGCTAATCCAGATTTGGTAGTGCGCCTGCAGGCTAAAGCCGCACTGAATACCCCGAATGACGCTACGTTTTATACGCCCGGGGCGACTGGATACACTGATTATCCAGCGCTCGTTTAGTCTTTATATCTTAAGGTGATCAGCCAAGTAGAATTAATTCGCTGGGCTGATCACTTTTTTCCATTTTAAATAGTCTTTACGAATCAGTGCGGTATATTCCTGCGCAGTCGATGGTGCTGGGTTGAGGCCCTGTGCTTTGACGACGCGGGTGACTTCAGGGTTAGATAGCGTTTCGCGCAGTAGGCTGTTTAAGCGTTGAATAATCGCAGGCGGTGTGCCTGCGGGTGCTAACAAACCAAACCAGAAATTCGCATCGTAGTTGCTCACGCCAGATTCATGCAATGAAGGCACATCGGGTAGACTAGGGTCGCGATGTAAGCTAGTGACTGCCAGAATGCGTATTCGCGAACGCATTACGCCTGCAGTTGTCGAACTCACAAATCCGAGTTGTAGCTCGTTACCCAGTAGTGCGGTCATGATTTCATTACCGCCTTTATAGGGGATGTGGGTGAGTTTGAGGCCAGACATGACTTGGAGCATTTCGCCAGAGAGGTGGCCGGCTGAAGAAACGCCTTGGGTGGCGTATTTAATTTGCCCTGGGTTATCTTTGGCGTAGGCAATTAATTGTGCAATGCTATTAAATTGAAAGTCGGTACGAGATACCAGTGCGTTACAGTAAGTCAGTGCTAGTCCAATCGGGGCAAATGCAGTTTCTGTTTTATAAGATAAATTCTTTTCGAGAATTTGGCTGATAGTAAGCGCGCCCGGGCTTGACCACAGCAAGGTGTAGCCATCAGCCGGTGCTCTTGAGACGATTTGTGCAGCAATACTGCCACCTGCACCACCACGATTCTCAATCACAATGCGCGTCTTTAAGGCGTCTCCCATAAATGTTGCAATGGTGCGGGCTGAGCTGTCTGCACTACCGCCAGCCGAGAAGCCAACTAACAGGCGAATTGGTTTGTTAGGATATTGTTGCGTTTGTGCAATGCTCAAATCACAGTGTAACAAGATACACCCTAGCAAGGGTATGGCGATATTTTGGCATGATCGCCTTAGGTGTTGGTATATCGAAGTATTAAACATCTTGCGCACCTTTTATCATGAACCTTTAATTAGCTGGCAAATTGACTCGAGTTACGTTCTGGAGTCAGTATTCGTATCGGGTTGCCTTTAATAAAGGCATTAATATTTTCAACAACATCGGTGTAGGCGACTTCGTAGAACTCGCGCACATGATGTCCTTGGTGCGGGGTCATCACTACATTGTCTAGGCTGCGCAGTGGGCTGTCGGATGCGAGTGGTTCTTGACTAAATACATCGAGCCCTGCACCTGCAATACGTCGTTGTTGCAGCGCTGTAATTAAATCATTTTCGTTGATGATCGCTCCTCGTGCAGCGTTCACAATGATTGCTGTGGATTTCATGCGCGCGAAGTCAGCGCTGTGAATGAGGCCCCGGCTACGTTCACTTAATACTAAATGCACGCTCACGACATCACTTCGGGCAAACAAGTCTTGACGTTCAACGCGGGTGACCCCGAGTGGCTCGGCAATGTCTTGGGTAAGGTTGGGGCTCCAAGCGATGACTTCCATGCCAAAGGCTTTTGCAATAGGTATCATGTGACGTGCTTGGCGACCAAGTCCAATTAATCCTAAGGTGCGACTGGCTAAGGTAAAGCCAGCAGTATGCTGCCATCCACCTTGTCGCATTAAGTTGGACTCATAGGGAATGTGGCGGGCTACAGATAAAATTAACCCCCAAGTTAATTCGCAAGTTGCTTTGCGATAAGAGCCGCGTAGCTCGGTAAAAGAGACGGTAATATTACGTGTAGTGGCAGCGGCTACATCGAGTGTGCGATTGTAGAGTCCGGTAATCGCAATCATTTTCAGATTGGGTAGACGTGCCAGTAGTTGCGCAGAAATTGGCATGCGCTCCCGCAATAAGCAGATGATATCAAATGGTGCTAATTGGGTGGCCGCTTCGTCTTCCGATTGGAGAGGGCGATCGAACACTGTGATCTTGCATTGCGGCGGCAGCGCTGACCAGTTGGCAGCACCTTGAGATAGTTGTAAGTAATCATCCAATACGGCGATATTCATTTGTGGTCCAATAAAGAGCAGAGGATTGAAGTTGGGTAGGCTAACATTTTAGGATCAGACTCGATCATTCGCGGTAGCTGGTGACTTAATCCACTATATGTCAGGGGGGGTGACGGTAACTATCAGGCTATTAATTTATATTGATGTTTATTGATGTTTATTGATGTTTGTTGATGTATGGGGTCACTATTGATTATATTGTTCAATATTAAAATTATTTTTGTTGCCG
>Ga0214919_10000700_pt1 | contig 57319 bp, 44 predicted proteins | sample LL1503_MetaG_FD_177994 | JGI IMG/M metagenome (GOLD analysis project Ga0214919, IMG submission 177994) | Freshwater microbial communities from Lake Lanier, Atlanta, Georgia, United States - LL-1503 | ecosystem: Environmental > Aquatic > Freshwater > Lake | place: USA: Georgia | collected... | reverse complement strand
ACGCAGTAATTCGGAGCACGCCCGTTGGCGCAGTTGTTCCAAATTGAGCTTTTCCTCTGCCCCATGAAGTGCCACACCATTGACTCTAGCGATGTTTGATTGTTCTATTGTGTTTGCTTGCATCGAAATCTCCTTAAACGCCTGCACCTGGCTGACGGGGGGCGTTATGTCCGATTGGCACATTCAGCCGCCTGGCCCTGACCACTTGGTAAGGCCTGAACAAATAAGCCACCGTGCCAAAACCACTCCAGACATGGACCAATCGGGTGAATGGAAAAATCAAGAAAATGCTCATACCCAAGAACATGTGCAGCTTAAAAACCCAACCAGCATCTGCAAGCATTTCAGGGGCCCCAGCCTGCAAGCTCACAATGGTTTGAGCCCATCCAGCCAATTTCAGCATCATGCTGCCGTCGAGGTGCTGCGCCGACAGTGGGATGGTAGCCAAACCCAAAGCCAGTTGAAACCACAACAAAATCAACAAAACAATGTCACTGGTTTTTGAGTTGATGCGAATGCGTGGCTCAAACAGACGGCGGTGCAATAAAACACTCACCCCCACAAAGCCAAGCAAACCGGCAATACCTCCGCTGATCACGGCCATCCATTGTTTGCTCCCCGCATCCAGAAAGTGTTCGTACACGAAATGAGGTGTCAACATGCCAAAGAAATGACCGAAAAAGAGAAACAAAACGCCTACATGAAAGAGATTGCTTCCCAGCTTGAGTTGCCCAGCTTTGAGTAACTGCGAGGAATCGCTTTTCCAAGTGTATTGGTCCCGGTCAAATCGAATCAGACTGCCCAGTAAGAATATGGTGAAAGCAATGTAGGGATACACGCCAAAAAGAAATGTGTCGAGTGCGTTCATGGTGTTGCTCCGGTCATGGCGGAAACTTTTTTAACAAAGTGAATGGGTTGCACCTGATCTGGCTGCGCTTGCCCCTTGACGGAGCAGCCATCAAAGACGATTGGCTCTTCCCAAACTGCATCTAAAGGCTCGTCTGCAACAATCTTGACTGGGTAGGCTTTTTCTCCGGCTAATTCGATCAGCGCGCCTAGGACGCTGGCATAAGCACTGCTGCGCTGCTGCAAGGCATTGAAGATGGCGTTGAAAATATGTGCCATTTCACCTAGAAATTCACGTGCTTGTTGAGCCGGCTGAGTCGATACAAATTGAAGCACCACAGGCAAATAGTCGGGCATTTCATCCGGTGATAAATACAAGCCTGCTTTTTCATAGGTTTGAGCCAAATCGATCATGGCAGGCCCGCGGTCGCGGGAGTCACCATGCACGTGTTCAAACAAATGCAAAGAAGTAGAACGCCCACGGTCAAACAGCTCTACATATTGGGCTTCAATATCGAGGGCGTCATTGCCATTGAGGTTATCGATCAAAGCATCCAACTCTCTCAATCGAGCAGGTGCAATTGCTTTCTCAAAATGCAAGGCGCCTTTGAGTTCCATCAAGTGACTGCGAAGCTGTGCATCTGGATAAGAAAGCAAATGGGCCAACACTTTGAGACTACTGGAAGTTGTCACGGGTTTATGAAATGACATGATTCAGACCTCCGCCTTGATCGGTATCGTGCGTTTTTTGTTTCCGCCAAAGAGGCTAGCTTCGCTGGTACCATCAGAGCAGCCATTTCCAAAAGAAAAACCGCAGCCCCCTTTCATGTCAAAGGTGTTTTCTGCGTACTCACGGTGGGTACTCGGAATGACGAAGCGGTCTTCATAATTGGCAATGGCCATCACGTGGTACATCTCTTCGACTTGCGCCTGGCTCATGCCAACTTGGTCAAGTACGGCCGTGTTGATTTGTCCGTCCACATGTTTGCTACGTTGGTAAGCACGCATGGCCAGCATGCGCTCGAGCGCCCGCTCTACGGGGCCTGTGTTGCCAGCGGTCAGCAGGTTGGCCAAGTATTTCACTGGAATGCGCAATTGTTTAATGTCTGGAATTTCTCCGTTGACACCGATTTCTCCCGCATTGGCTGCGGCACTGATGGGTGAGAGCGGCGGCACATACCAGACCATTGGCATAGTGCGGTATTCTGGGTGCAATGGCAATGCAACCTTCCATTGCACCGCCATTTTGTAGACTGGGCTGTTGCGCGCTGCGTCCATCCATAAGTCAGGAATACCGTCAATTTTTGCCTGCGCAATGACTGCGGGATCGTGTGGGTCAAGAAATACATCGAGCTGTGCCTGGTACAAATCGCGATCATTTTCAACGCTGACAGCCTCTTGGATGCGGTCAGCGTCATACAGGAGCACGCCCAAATATCGAATCCGACCAACGCATGTTTCGCTGCAAACCGTAGGCTGACCAGATTCAATACGTGGATAACAAAAAATGCATTTTTCTGCTTTCCCAGACTTCCAGTTGTAATAGATTTTTTTATACGGGCAACCACTGACACACATGCGCCAGCCGCGGCACTTGTCTTGATCAATCAAAACAATTCCATCTTCTTCTCGCTTGTAGATAGAGCCTGAAGGGCAACTGGCCACGCAGGTAGGGTTCAGACAGTGCTCGCACAATCTGGGCAAGTACATCATGAAGGTGTTTTCAAATTGACCATAAATGTCTTTTTGAATATCGTCAAAATTTTTATCTTTGCTGCGCTTAGAAAATTCTCCGCCTAATATTTCTTCCCAATTGGGGCCCCATACTATTTTTTCCATGCGCTGGCCTGTGATCAAGCTGCGTGGCCGTGCCGTGGGAGGTGCCTTCATCTCAGGGGCTGACTGCAGGTGCGCATAGTCAAAGGTGAAGGGCTCGTAATAGTCGTCAATTTCCGGCAAATTTGGATTTGCAAAAATGCGCATCAACAACTTCCATTTGGCACCTTGACGTGGCTCGATTTTCCCGTTTGATTTACGAATCCAACCTCCGTTCCATTTGTCTTGGTTTTCCCACTCCTTGGGATAACCAATGCCAGGCTTGGTTTCTACATTGTTGAACCATGCGTATTCCATGCCTGGGCGACTGGTCCAAACATTTTTGCAAGTCACCGAGCAAGTGTGGCAGCCAATGCACTTGTCCAAGTTCAAGACCATGCCAATTTGTGCGCGTATTTTCATTATTGTCCTTCTGCTTGTGCGAGGCTTGTGCGCTCGTTGAGGTTGGCCTCTTCTTCGAGCCAATCAACTTTGCTCATCTTGCGAACGACCACAAATTCATCGCGATTGGTGCCGATGGTTCCGTAGTAATTGAAGCCATAACTGAACTGTGCGTATCCACCGATCATGTGTGTGGGCTTGAGCACAATGCGAGTGACTGAATTGTGAATTCCACCTCGCATCCCAGTGATTTCAGAACCCGGCGTGTTGATGATTTTTTCTTGCGAGTGATACATCAACACCATGCCGTTATTGACCCGCTGACTGACCACCGCACGCGCTGCAATGGCGCCATTGATGTTGAACAACTCGACCCAGTCATTGTCAACAATGCCGACACTTTTGGCATCGTCTTCGCTTAACCAAATCACGGATCCACCTCTGTTCAAAGTGAGCATCATCAAATTGTCACTGTAGGTTGAGTGAATACCCCACTTTTGGTGTGGCGTGATGAAATTCAAGGCAATTTCTTTGTTGCCATTGGGCTTGATATTTTGAATAGCCCCTGTGGTTTTCAAATCAACGGGTGGGCGATAGCTGGTAAAGCCTTCTCCAAAAGCAGTCATCCATGGATGGTCCATGTAAAACTGCTGGCGCCCTGTCAAGGTGCGCCATGGAATCATCTCATGCACATTGGTGTAACCCGCGTTGTACGAAACGGTTTCTGATTCAATGCCGCTCCAGGTGGGTGAACTGATAATTTTTCGAGGCTGCGCTTGTATATCGCGAAAGCGAATTTTTTCATCTTCACGGTACACGGCCAAGTGGGTGTGATCGAGGCCAGTTTGCTTGCCCAGCGCTTTCCATGCTTTGACGGCCACATGACCGTTGGTCTCGGGCGCCAATTGCAGCACCACTTCACAGGCGTCAATGTCGGTGTTGATTTTTGGCATACCGCAACTCACCCCCGACTCCAGCACCAATCCATTGAGCTCACCCAATTGCTTGACTTCGGTTTGCGTGTTCCATGAAATGCCCTTGCCCCCGTTGCCGGCTTTGTTCAATAGCGGGCCTAAGGCCGTGAAACGCTTGTACACATTGGGGTAGTCACGCTCAACCACCGCCATGTTGGGGCCGGTCTTGCCGGGTATCAAATCAACCTCACCGCGTTTCCAGTCTTGTACGCCAAAGGGTTGCGCCAACTCAGCTGGTGAGTCGTGCATCAGTGGGCTGAGTACCATCTCGCGCTCTACCCCCAAATGGCCGACACACACTTCGCTAAATTTTTTGGCAAACCCTTTGTAGATATTCCAGTCGCTGCGTGACTGCCAAGCAGGATCCACAGCTGTAGACAAGGGGTGAATAAACGGGTGCATGTCACTGGTATTGAGGTCGTTCTTTTCGTACCACGTGGCAGTGGGCAAAACGATGTCTGAGTACAGGCAGGTGGTGCTCATCCGAAAGTCCAAGGTCACCAACAAGTCCAACTTTCCCTCAGGTGCTTGTGCATGCCAGACCACTTCAGTTGGTTTGGCTTCGTCTTGACCCATGTCCTTGCCTTGCACACCGTTGCTGGTGCCCAGCAAATGCTTCAAAAAGTATTCGTGGCCTTTGCCGCTGGAGCCCAAAATATTTGAACGCCAAACAAACATATTGCGAGGCCAGTTGTCGGGGTGATCAGGGTCTTCGCAACTCATGCTCAGTGAGCCCTCTTTCAATCCTTTGACCGTGTAGTCTTTAGGATTCATGCCCACTGCAGTGGCTTCGCGCACCACTTGGATCGGATTGGTTTTTAACTGCGGTGCAGATGGCAGCCACCCCATACGCTCAGCGCGCACGTTGTAGTCAATCATGCTGCCGTCATACAATTTTTTGTCTGCCAAAGGCGAGAGGACTTCTTCCATGCCCAATTTTTCATAACGCCACTGGTCGGTGTGCGCGTAGAAAAAGCTGGTTGAATTCATTTGCCGTGGTGGGCGTATCCAGTCCAGCGCAAATGCCAGCGCAGTCCATCCTGTTTGTGGCCGAAGTTTTTCTTGTCCCACATAGTGTGCCCAGCCGCCACCGCTTTGTCCAATGCAGCCACACATCATCAGCATGTTGATGACGCCGCGGTAATTCATGTCCGCGTGGTACCAATGGTTCATGGCCGCGCCAATGATGACCATGGATTTGCCATGTGTTTTATCGGCATTTTCTGCAAACTGCCGTGCCACTGCGATCAACTGCTCGCGCGGTGTGCCTGTGATGCGCTCTTGCCATGCCGGGGTGTAGGGCGTGTCGTCATTAAAGTCTTTCGCCGCCAACTCGCCTGGCAAGCCTCGGGCTACGCCGTAGTTGGCCACTTGCAAATCAAACACGGTGGCCACCAAGGCCTCGCGCTCCTCACCGGCTTTGCCCAAAGAGATGCGCTGTACAGGCACTGTTCGCACCAGGACATTGTTGGCCCCTGCTCCGCTGGCATTGTTTGGAAAATGTTCACTCTCAATCCCCCCAAAATAGGGGAAGCCTACTTTGGCTGTTTCCGCACTGGCGCAAGCCCCCTCCATGACTGAGAGTTTGAGTTTGACATCCTGTCCATGACGCGCCTCCTTGGCTTGCAGATTCCACTGTCCTTCGTCCGATCTGCCATCAGGGCCCCAACGAAAGCCGATGGCACCATTGGGCAAAACCACTTTGCCACTTTCGTCAATGGCCACGGTTTTCCACTCAGGGTTGTTGGCCGCGCCAAGTTTTCCATTGAAGTCCGAGGCTCTGACATAACGATCAGGCACCATCACCACCTCGCCACTGGGCAGACTGTGCTCTTTGAGCATGACCAACATTGGCATGTCGGTGTAGCGGCGCACATAGTCGTCAAAGTAGGCACTACGAACTTTTCCGCCATCAGGAAAATAAAACTCTTTCAAAATCACATGTCCCATGGCCATGGCCACTGCCGCGTCTGTTCCCTGCTTGGGTTTCATCCAGATATCACTGAGTTTGGCGACCTCTGAATAGTCTGGCGTGACGGCCACAGTCTTGGTGCCTTTGTAACGCACTTCGGTGAAAAAGTGAGCGTCAGGCGTGCGCGTTTGAGGCACATTGGAACCCCAAGCGATGATGAAACTCGAATTGAACCAATCGGCAGATTCAGGCACGTCGGTTTGTTCACCCCATATTTGGGGACTGGCCGGTGGCAAGTCGCAATACCAATCGTAAAAACTCATGCAAACGCCGCCAATCAAGCTCAAGTAGCGACTGCCTGCGGCGTAACTGACCATGGACATGGCAGGTATAGGCGAGAACCCAATGATGCGATCAGGCCCGTGCTTTTTGATGGTGTACACGTTGGCAGCGGCCACCATTTCATTGACTTCATCCCAACTCGATCGTACAAAGCCGCCCAAACCCCGCACACTTTGGTAAGACTTGCGCTTGGCGTCGTTTTGCACAATCGATGCCCATGCGTCCACGGGCTCGTGTGAAATTCTCGCCTCGCGCCACAATTTGAGCAGTCGACCGCGCACCAAAGGGTACTTCACACGGTTGGCGCTGTACAAATACCAGCTGTAGCTGGCCCCCCGTGCGCACCCGCGAGGCTCGTGATTGGGCATGTCCCACCGTGTGCGAGGGTAGTCTGTTTGCTGCGTTTCCCATGTAACGATGCCGCCTTTGACATAAATTTTCCAAGAGCAAGAGCCAGTGCAATTGACCCCATGTGTCGATCGAACAATTTTGTCGTGTGCCCAGCGATCGCGGTAAGCATTTTCCCAAGTGCGATCTTCACCTGTGGTCACGCCGTGGTCACCAGAGAACGATTCTCTCGTTTGAGAAAAATAACTGAGTCGATCTAAAAAATGGCTCATGAGATACCTCTAATGAAAATATATATATGTCAAAAATTACGGGTTTTTGATTTCTGAATTTGCGCGCAAGTAGAACCACCAGTTGAGCAACAAACACAAGGCATAAAACACAGCAAAACCGTACATGGCAATTTCTGGTGTTCCTGCTTTGATCTGCGCGCCAATCACAACCGGAGCAATGAATGCGCCGTAAGCAGCCACTGCAGAAGTCCATCCCAGCACTGGGCCCGCTTGTTGACGATCAAAAATCACGCCAATGGTTCTGAAGGTCGAGCCATTACCAATGCCGCTTGCAGCAAACAGCAGCACAAACAACCACATGAAACTAGAGAAATATTGCTCAGGCGTTGCTGATGCGTAGGCCTTCATCATGACAAAGCCCACGGCGCCAGAGGCCAACACCATCACAGCCGAGATCACCTGGGTAACGATGGAGCCGCCCACTTTGTCAGATATCCACCCCCCCACTGGGCGCACCATGGCGCCTACAAAGGGACCCATCCAGGCGTAGGTCAAAGCTGAGACAGCATTCGGATTTTTAAGGCTGTGTTGCATCACACCAGCCGCATCGGGCATGTGGCTGATGCCAAATATCACCGTAATGGACAAAGGCAAGGCCATTGAAAATCCAATGAAAGAGCCGAACGTGACCATGTACAACACCGTCAGAGACCATGTGTGCTTATTTCTGAAAATTGCAAACTGCTTTTCAATGTTTTCTTTCATCGTGCCAAAGGCAGTGACTTTCATCACCATCAAGGCGCTGACGATGATCAATGGCATGGCCACCCACATGTTGAGCAAGCCCAATCCAGTGGGCGCAGGCAAATACAAGTAAAGACCTAAACCTGCAGGCAAAAAAGACAGGGTATAGAGCCAAATGATTTTCAAAAATGCTGCGAAAGTTCCTCCGATACTGGGCGACACTGCGTTCAAGTTGTTCATGCCAAAGAAACACAGTGCAGACAACGGGATCAATGCCAACAACCACACGAATCCTGCGTTTTGAATCCAAGTCGAAGTGCCTGCGCTGATCTTTCCCAAGATCCAGCCACTGTCTTTGATCAAGTCCAGAGAAGCGCCTCCCAAATCGCCGAACAGGCTCAAGGTCATGACCAATGGAATCAAAATTTGCATGGTGGTGACACCAAAATTACCAAGGCCGGCATTCAGACCAAGTGCCGTGCCCTGCAAGCGCTTGGGGAAAAATGTACTGATGTTGGACATTGAACTGGCGAAATTACCGCCTCCAACCCCTGACCAAAGTGCCATCAACTGAAATGACCACAAGGGCCAATCCTTGTGCTGCAAGACAATGCCGGTGCCGATGGCGGGCGCCAAGAGCATGGCAGTCGTTAAGAAGATGGTATTGCGTCCGCCCGCAAGGCGAATTAGAAATGAGGCGGGTATGCGCATCGTCGCACCTGACAATCCAGCAATCGCCGTCAATGTGAACAACTCAGCTTGCGAAAATGGGAAACCCAAATTGAGCATTTGCACCGTGATGATTCCCCACATGCCCCAAATGGCAAAGCCGCAAAGTAAGCTGGGCACTGAAATCCAAAGATTTTTGTAGGCAATTTTTTTGCCTCTGGATTCCCAAAAATGGTCATCCTCAGGACGCCAATCATCAATGTCGATGCAGGTTTGTGATTTTGTGGTCATAGTCATCTTTTTAAAATGTGGTTTTCAGGTGATGAAGTTAAATGGCGTCGCGTTGCGTCCAATCACTTCACCACGGCGTACTTCGGTCCAGTACATCCAAATCAAAGAGACCCAGACCACGCCATACATCAGCATGAAAGCACTTGAGCGAATGCCCGTCAGGTCCATCAACACGCCAAACAAAATCGGCAAGACAAATCCGCCCAAACCTCCGGCCAAACCAACAATGCCACTGATCGCCCCAATGTTGCCGGTGTAGTCATCGCTGATGTACTTGAACACGCTGGCTTTGCCAAACGCAAAGGCGATGCCCAAGATAAACATCAATGCGGTAAACATGTAAACGTTTAAGCCTAAGTGAAAGCTTTTAGGGCCCGATGCTGTTGCCACCGTGAAATCAGTTTGAGGGTAGCTGAGCAAGAAAAGGCAGATCCAACTGACCCACATGACCCACCAAGTCACGCTGTGCGCACCCCACTTGTCTGATAGCCACCCGCCAACGGCGCGCAAGACGCCACCGGGCAAAGAGAAACAGGCAGCAAGGAGCGCAGCCGATCGAATTTCAAGGCCAAATTCGCCTACGTAGTACTGCACCATCCAAAGGGAAAGTGCCACATAGCCACCAAAGACAATGCTGTAGTACTGACAATACTTGAGCACCTTGGGATCTTTGAGCAATTTGAGTTGGTCTATGAATTTGACATTGCTAGGAACCAAGTGAGTTGGATCGCTGTAACTGAAAAACCAAAATAAAAGCGCGGCTCCCAGCATGACAGCGGCATAGATTTGCGGCACCATGGTCCAACCAAATGCGACCAACAATGCCGGTGCAATGAATTTATTGACCGCAGCGCCAGAATTGCCAGCACCATAGATGCCCATGGCAAAACCTTGCTGATTTTTTGGAAACCAGCGGGCTACATAAGGTGTTCCTACGGAGAACGATCCGCCCGCCAATCCAACGAACAACCCAATGGTTAAAAAATGCCAATAAGCGGTGGCATACGACATCAAGTAAATGGCCGGGACCGTCAGGGCCATCAAAATCGTCATGACCAAGCGACCGCCATACTTGTCCGTCCAAATGCCCAAGGGAACCCTGACCAAGGAGCCGGTCAGAACGGGTGTGGCCATTAACAAACCAAACTGAGTCGCATTCAGGTCTAAAGCTTTCTTGATCGGTATTCCAATCACACCAAACATCATCCAGACCATGAAGCAAACTGTGAATGCCACCGTGCTGACAATCAATACAGAGAGTGCTTGTTCATTTTTTGTCATGTCAAAAACCTTTTGATTTCTTTGACTTGACTTTAGGTTTTTTAAGTTGCCAGCACCATCCTTCTGAAGAACGTCATGGGTTCACTCAAGGAACTATGAATTGGGTGCTTCGCATAGTTCTATCGAACTACTCAAGCTGGTGCTTGCGCAATGCTTGACATGGATCAAACCAAGCTTTGTGACTTAGCCCTTTAAATCAATCCATTTTCAGAAGCCATCACTGCAGCATGAACACGGCTACTCACGCCAAGTTTTCGCAAAATATGCTGCACGTGAATTTTTACTGTAGTTTCTGCAATGCCCAATTCACGAGCAGTTTCTTTGTTGCTCGAACCCTTGGCAACACTGCGCAAAATGTCTACTTCTCGTACCGACAAAACAGCCAATGGCGAGGCCCGCTCTTGTGCACTGGATTCACTAGACTCGCAGGAAGCCGAAGCCCCCCGGTAAGCTGCCACGAGTTTGCTGGTCATCTCCGGGGCAATGACGCTTTCTCCTGCCTGCGCCTTTTGAATGGCTTGAATCAGCGCTTCGCCTTCTGTGGTTTTTAACAAGTACCCTGCAGCGCCATTTTGCAAGGCCGCGGACAAGTTGTTCTCATCTTCACTGACCGTCAACATCACAATGCGCGCGTGGGGTGCAGCCTCACGCAGCGCCGGCAATGCATCGACACCGTTGACACCTGGCAGGTGGTTGTCGAGCAAAATGACATGCGGTTGCAGCTCTTGGGCACGGCGCAAAGCTTGGCCTGCGTCTCCTGCGTCACCGACAATTTCCACACGTGGATCGCGCGACAGCAGTGCCGATAAACCCCGCCGGAACAAGGTGTGATCGTCAACCAATAAAATGCGAATCGGCGTCGGGGTCAAAGGTGAAGGGGTCATGCTGATTGCGTTTGTAGAGATGCCGCAGATGGCTCAGATGGCTCAGAGGCAATAGTTGAAAACGGCCCAGCCAAGGTCAATATGACAGAACTACCACTTTGCAGGGTTGAGATAAATTCCAAATTTGCACCAATGCGCTGAGCCCGCTCAGTCATGATGCTCAGTCCCACATGGGTTTCATCTTTTTGCAGTTGATCAATTTCAAAGCCAATTCCGTTGTCTCGAACTTCAAATCGCCAAACTGGTTGCTGCTGTACATCGAGCCATACCTTCGACGCTTTGGCATGCTTTCGAACATTCGACAGTGCCTCTTGCACAATGTGCAGCACTTGAATTTGCAAATCAGCTGACAAGGGAAGACCGTGGCCACTGTGGCTCATGGCGGTGGCCATGCCCGTTTGATGTTCAAATTTTCGAAGCGTGGTGGCCAGTGCGGGCTCGATGTCCTCTGTATTAGCACGGGTTCTGAAATGCATCAAAAGCTCACGCACGTCGCCATAACTTTCGCGAACACCGACATCAATTTCTTCAAGCACTGATTGAATTTCAAGGGCTGATCCACGACGCAGTGCATCTCGCATCAGTTGAACTTGTATTTTTAGAAAAGCCAAGGACTGCGCAATCGAGTCGTGCAACTCACGTGCGATCAAATGCCGTTCCTCTGAAACTGCAGCTTCTTTTCCTAATGCATTGAGGCGTAAATTTTCCATGGCGCTGGCCAAATGACTGTTCAGCGCCTCCAGCAGGGATCGCTCAGCTTCTGATGGAGAGACGAGTGCATGAAAAAACAAATCAACCTCGCCGATCACCCGGTCATGAATTCGAATTGGCAAGTTCAGTACAGTGCTGAAGCCCGCTTTGACGCAATGCTGATGAGGCGCATGGAAAGACTCGTGTATCGGTATGACGCGAAACGCATGTCCTGGCGTCATGTTGCCGCAATGGCAATCGCCCGCATGCAGGCAGTGCTCATCCTTCACCATGTCAACAGGCAGTCCACTTGAGGCTAATAACATAAAGCGTTGGTTAGCCTGGTCAGACCAGCGCACTGCAACGCCATCTGCATGGGCGATGCGCATCATGCTTTGTGAAAAATCTTGAGCCAATTCGTCCAAAGTAGTAGCTCGAGCGACCATCGCAGTGACTTCGTACAAGGACTCTAAGCGTTCACGCTTTTCTTCTAACTCCAAAGTCTTTTCCTTGACCTTGCTCTCTAAATTGGCGTACATCAGTTGCAGGTGCTCTGCCATGCCGTTAAAGCCATCGGCCAAGGTGCCAAATTCATCTGATGTGACGCGCAGAACGCGCGCACTCAAATCGCCTGACTGAATTTTTTGAATAGCTTGCTTCAAATATTGAACAGGCTCCAAGACAAACCGGTAGCCTGTGAAGATCAAGACCGTTGCACCCAAAATTGCCAATGACAAAACGCCCAATTGCAGCAAGTGCAAGATCGCCGTCCAATGGGCAATGTGCTGCTCAATGCTGACCACCAAATTCTCAATGTCAGCGACAAACATCGCAGTTTGTGTGCGCACATTGGCGCCTTCGTAGGCACTGGCGGCGGGCGACACCCAATGATTTTTAAACTCTACCCAATCAGCCTCCACTTTGGTGAAATGGGCCCTGACTGTGTCGTCCCAGGGCACGAATAATGGCCGCTCTGCGTCGCCATTGCGCAGCAAGCTCAAACTCTTTTCATATTCACCCGCCAAAACCTGGAATTCTTTGAATTCTCCACCGCCCAGCACCAAGGCCATGCGATAAGCCTGCATGCGCATGCGCCCTGCCTCATTGACAGCAGCTGCGCCCCCATCCAACTGCCAAGATACCCACAGTGTGGCCACAGTCGAGAGCAGCGCCGCGATCAAAAAGGGGGTCCCCACCAACGCCAATTTGGCGCCCAGGCTCCAAAGTGTTTTTTGAACAGGTGTAACTGACATGCTCTTACCCATCCTTGCCAATCACGCATGCTTGCAACAGCAGAGGACCCATGGTCCATGCAAACATTGAAAACGCGCTCGACCATGCCCCAGCGGCCAGACAAAAAGGCCTGAAACCCCAGTGTTGAATTGCCCAGCTCTGGGCTTGTAGCGCATCCGGCTGAGGCCTTGGCGAAGTGGTGCTCAGGTGTATTTTCAAAATTCAATTTCTCTCAAAGAGTCTGGGCATGATAGGTTTGCTTGCGTAGAAATATTTGATGTACATCAAGTTTTATCAAAACCAACTGATCTTTGTTAGTTTGACTTGGATCAAGACTGCGCACCTGACAAGCCCTATCCTCCAATGCTGCGTTATGAATAGGTTGATTTGTGAAAATTAGTTTGAACCCCCAAAAAATCCTATTCTTGACGGCTGGCTTGCTGATTTTGAGCGCCATCGCTTTTGTGGCCCTGCGCTCAGGGCCGTTGGCGCCTGTGATGGTCACGGTTGAAAAAGTCAAAGAGGGCAACTTCCATGCAGAATTGTTTGGCATTGGCACGGTGGAAGCTCGGCGCAGTTGGATGATCGGCCCCACCGCTGCTGGGCGCGTCTTGAGCGTCAAAGTCGATGTGGGCGAGCGCGTTACAAAGGGGCAGCTCTTAGCGGAAATGGACCCCGTTGACCTTGACCAGCGCATGGCTTCTTTGGATGCAAGCTTGGACAAAGCCGCAAGCGCCCAAACGGCGGCATCAGCACAACAAAAAGATGCCATGGCTCGCTTGGACCTGGCCACCTCTAATATGCAGCGCAATCAAGATTTGGCAGACAAAAATTTCATCAGTCCAGGCGCACTGGAAGCGCGCGCACAAGAAAAAATTTCGGCACTGGCAATGATTCAAGTGGCCGCAGCCAATACGAAATCTGCTGGTCAAGAATTAACCCGGCTCAAAGCAGAACGTGCAGCACTGCAACAGCAGCGCGTTAACGTTCGCCTGCTCTCGCCGGTGGACGGTGTTGTCACGACACGGGACGCCGAAGCAGGCTCCACAGTGGTTGCAGGGCAACCCGTGCTGCGATTGATTGACCCCGCCAGTCTATGGATCAAATTGCGCATTGACCAAGGACGCTCAGCGGGCTTGGTGCCTCATTTGAAAGCGCAAATTAGCTTGCGCTCGCAAGCGCAAGATCGCTTTGAAGGCCAAGTCGAGCGCATTGAAATTCTCAGTGACAGTATCACTGAAGAGCGCATTGCCATGGTTTCCTTCACCCGCTCACCCATGGGAATTTCGGTAGGCGAAATGGCCGAGGTGACTCTCCAATTACCGGTCAGCGCCAAAGCCATTTCAGTGCCCAATGCCAGTTTGCATCAACAAGGTTTGACAACCGGTGTTTGGCGGATGGTGGCAGGCAAGCCCGTGTTTGCAGCAGTTCGCACAGGTGCTTCAAGTTTAGATGGACAAGTCCAAATTCTCGAAGGTCTGCAAGCTGATCAAGAGATTGTGGTTTACAGCCAAAAAACTTTGAATGCAGACAGCCATGTTCAAGTCACGCCCTCCTTGGTCAAGCCACAAACACGCCAGAGTGCAGCGCCGTGATCAATTTGGCGGGTCGGGATATTTTGCATTCATGGCAAAAATTCGTCTTCACTGGCATTGGGCTTGGCTTGCTGATCGGCGTGACATTGACCATGGCCGGCGTTTACCGCGGCATGGTCGACGACGCTCGAGCACTCTTGACCAACAGTGGCGCTGACTTGTGGGTGGTGCAAAAGGACACACAAGGGCCTTACGCTGAATCCTCCAGCCTCAAAGACGATTGGGTTCGCAGTATGCTGGGCATGCCAGGCGTGATGCGCGCTTCGAACGTGACCTATTTCACGATGCAAGTTAAACGCGCCTCTCAAGATGTCCGTGCCATGGTGGTGGGCGGCGAGCCCTTGTCCCCCGGTTGGCCAAGCCACTTGCTCGCAGGGCGACACATCACGCGCGGCCATTACGAATCCGTCGCCGATATCAAAACAGGATTTTCAGTGGGTGATCAAATTCAAATTCGAAGGCAGTTTTACAAAGTTGTAGGTATCACGCAGCGAATGGTCTCCTCGGGTGGCGACCCCATGGTTTTCATCTCTCTCAAAGATGCGCAAGAAGCACAATTTTTAAAAGACAACGACGCCATCTTGAACGAGCGTGTGCGCACCGCCAGCAACCCTCTATTTAACCGCCCCTCGGTGCCTGGTTTGCTTGAAGCCATTCAAGCTTCTCAAACCAGCAGTCACAACGTGAATGCCGTGTTGGTTCAAATACACCCAGACGAGCAGCCCGAACAAGTGGCACAACCCATTCGAAGGTGGAAACACTTGGAAGTATTTACACGTGAAGGCATGGAGGAAATTTTGGTGGCCAAATTGATTGCTACATCGGCCAAACAAATTGGCATGTTCTTGGTGATTTTGGCCATTGTCAGCGCAGCCATTGTGGCCTTCATCATTTACACCATGACCTTAGGGAAAATTCGCGAGATTGCCGTGCTCAAGTTGATTGGCACGCGCAACACGACCATTGCTTGGATGATCATGCAGCAAGCCCTGGGACTTGGCGTGATTGGATTTTTTGTTGGCAAAGTATCGGCTACTTTTTGGGCGCCCATTTTTCCTAAATTTGTATTGCTTGAAACTGCGGATGCCTTGAGTGGGTTTGGCGTGACCATGGTGATCTGCGCCTTGGCCAGCACTTTGGCCATCCGGGTGGCGCTCCAAGTTGACCCTGCCCAGGCCATTGGAGGGTGATCAACGCCATGCCCGTCCTTGATAAAACCAGCTCTGCTCTGCCTGCTGTGGGCGGCATTGTGATTGAAGGTCTGCGCAAGGTTTATGGCCAAGGAGACACAGCCGTTGAAGCTCTCAAACATGTCAATATGAAAGTAGGGCCCGGTGAAGTGGTGGGCTTGGTGGGCCCTTCGGGATCGGGCAAAAGCACTTTGCTCAAATGTTTGGGCGCTATCATCGAGCCGACTGCAGGCCGCATGACATTGGGCGGCCAAGTGATTTATGACAATGGCTGGAAAATAACAGACCTGCGCACGCTTCGCAGAGACAGCATTGGCTTCGTATTTCAAGCGCCCTACTTGATCCCTTTTTTAGACGTCACGGACAACGTGGCCTTGTTGCCGATGCTGGCTGGTGAGCCCAATGGTTTGGCGCGCCAGCGTGCTTGGGAATTGCTCAGCGCTTTGGATGTGGCTCACCGCGCCAAAGCACAGCCTTCTGAACTCTCAGGCGGTGAGCAGCAGCGTGTCTCCATTGCAAGAGCCTTGGCCAACCGCCCTCCAGTGATATTGGCCGATGAGCCCACTGCCCCCTTAGACAGCGAGCGGGCTCTGGCCGTTATGAAAATTTTGAATGCAATGGCGCAACAAGCTCAGACCGCCATCATCGTGGTCACGCACGATGAGAAAATCATTCCGACCTTCAAGCGGATTTACCACATCAGAGATGGTCAAACGATTGAAGAAAAAGGCGAAGGACGCGCACTGGATTGAACTTCGCCCTGTGCCATGGTGTGGCGCCAGAGGCTGCTCCTGCTCACGCCCAGAACACCATACCGCTTTTGCCGTACCAAGCTTCGACCTGAGTTTCAACGGCTGACTCAATTCGGTTGCGCTTGATTTTCATGGTTGGCGTTAGGAGGCCGTTTTCAATGGACCAAACCTCTTTGGCAATGACAAGCATGCGCAGTTGTTCGTAATCTGCCAATTCTGAATTGACTTGTTTCAACAATTCGCCCAGCTCACTTTCAACACGCGCCCGAACAGCTGGGTCTTGCCCTTGTGCCCGGATGTCTTCGGCCAGCACCACCATGGCATAGGCCGCAGGCTGAGCGACACCCGAAACAATGCTCACTTCAATCAAGGGGTGGGCGTTGAGTTTGTTTTCTATCGGCGCAGGCGCTACGTATTTGCCCTTGGAAGTTTTGAACAACTCTTTCAAACGACCGGTGATTTTGAGCAAGCCATCGGCCCTTTGTTCGCCTTGATCTCCCGTGCGGAAAAATCCGTCTTCGGTGAAGACTTCAGCGTCCAAATCTGGCCTCTTGTAGTAGCCCACCAATTGTCCGGGTGACTTGATCAAAATCTCACCTTGCTCGCTGATGCGCGCTTGCACGCCGGGAAGCGGCACACCGACGCAGCCAGGCGCATTGATAGCGGGCGTAGAGTTGTGGGAGTAGGCAAAATCTTCGGTCATGGCGTAGCCTTCGATCAGGTTCAAGCCTAACCGGCGGTACCAGTTGATCAACTCGGCAGGAATGGGCGCCGAGCCACTGCCTGCGGTCAGCGCTTGGTCCAAACCCAGGCCCTTGAGAATCTTGCGACTGACCACTTTGCCCAAGATGGGAATGCTCAGCAAAAAGTCCAGTTTTTTCGGTGGCATTTTGGCAAATACACCTTGCTGGAATTTCAACCACAGGCGGGGAACCGAGATGAAAAGTGTTGGTTTACAACGGTTGAGATCTTGCAGAAAAGTGTCTAAGGATTCAGCAAAAAATAAATGCGTTTTTCCGTACACCAAGGATGAGCACTCCACCCAAGCGCGCTCAAACACATGGGCCAGCGGCAAATAAGAAAGTATGCGGCCGTCGTCCCGATCGCCAATGGTCTCCATCAAATTGTTCATGATGCCCACGCTGGCCGCCGTGATGCGCTCAAAACTGTGCATCACGCCTTTGGGCTGGCCGGTTGAGCCGGATGTGTACATCAAAATCCCGATGTCCGTGGGCGCGCGCTGCACCTTGCCACTCAGTGCTGCAGTTCTTGCAATCACTGCATCCCAACTTTCAAACTTAGTCTTCGGCGCCAATGGGAACGCAATGCACGGCAGGTCAGAGGGCACAGCCGATGCTTGCTGCTCCCATGTGTCTAACTTGCCTACGAACAGCATGCTGGCGCCGCTGTGCTCAAGCACAAACGCGATGGTCTCTGCGGTTTCAGTGGGGAAGATCGCCACCGTGGTTCCACCGGCCATCCAAATGGCCAATTCGGCCATGATGAAGTGAGCGCAGTTTTTCGACAAAATCGCAATGCGTGCACCGGGCTCAAAATTTTGTGACTGAATGTGCGCGGCCATGCGCCGTGCTTGGTCCATGGTTTGCTTCCAGGTGTAGTCCACCACGTGGCCCGCTCCTGTTGGCTGGGTCATAAAGACTCTGTCAGGTAGGTTGACCTCGTGGCCATAGACATAGTCGAGAATCAATTGTGAGGTCGCCATAGTTTCATTCCTGCAGATGTCAAAGGAGTTTTGATTGTCTAGGTAAAATATGGCGTTGACCGCACCCAAATGCCTTATCTGGCTAGGTTTTTCCCTTAGGCAAGTCCTTCTTGGTAGAAAGAAATCATGTCGCAACTCGTTGTTCGTAAATTGCTGATTGACCTGAGCACGCCCTTTGAAGCGCGCTGGTGCGGGGTGATGCATTTCGATCAGCATTTTTCAATGCGCTTTCCATGAGCTTTCCTGTGGGTGAGCAATTTTTCATCGACTCCGTGCGCGCAGGCCTCAAAGCCTTGCCCGACGCACAGCGTGAGCGTTTGACCCCCGAAGTCCAAGGTTTTATTGGACAAGAGGCCACGCACAGGCGGCTTCATGGTTTGTTCAATGACCGCTTGAGCAGCCAAGGCTTGACCAATGAAATTGCAAAACGATCCAGCGTGCGACTGGAAAAAAATGCTCACCTTGATGTGCGTATGCATGTGGGCGTGACCGCAGCGACCGAACACTTCACAGCCATCTTTGCACAGTGGATGCTGCAACACCCTGAAGTTTTGAAGGGCTCCCAAGCGCGCTTGCAAACCATGTGGCTTTGGCACTGTGCTGAAGAGTCTGAACACCGCAGCACCGCCTTTGATATTTACAAAGCACTGGGTGGCAATGATGCTTGGCGCATTCGATTGTTCCATTACGTCACCCTCCATTTTCTGTATGACTTGTTCAGGCAAACAGTTCGTAACCTTTGGCATGACGGCAGTTTGTTCAAGCTGGGCACATGGCGCAGCGGGTATCAATTGCTCTTGTCCAAGGATGGCATGCTCACAAGCAATTTTGGCCACTGGAAGCGTTACAAATCAGCCGACTTTCATCCCAATGAACAAGATGCCAGTTTGTCTGAGCAATGGCTGGAAAAGAACACTGAACACTTTGCTTTGGTTGGCCAGTAACACGCATTGCTCTTTGTCGCCATTTATTGGATGAATTCAGGGGAAACCCTAGGAAGTAAATTGCTCATTTGAAGCAAAATATCGTTATTAACAATAACATTATTGCCGTTTCAACACCGGCAGACTCCCAGAGTTCCCCATGAAAAATGATCTCCACCCCCTGCTCAGCCAAGCTGAGCAAAACGGGATTTCTTTCGAGATGCATGGCGCAGTGGCGATTGTGCGATTGAGTCGCGCGGCCAAACGCAATGCTCTGAACGATGGTTTGGTACAAGCCTTGCGCGATGTCTTTCAAAATTTACCCGAAAGCGCCATGGCAGCTGTGATCCACGGCGATGGTGCGCACTTTTGTGCTGGACTGGATTTATCAGAACTGAAAGAGCGTGATGCTGGGCAAGGCATGCACCACTCCCGCAGCTGGCACGTCGCTTTGGAGGCCATCCAAATGGGCCGCGTGCCCGTGGTGGCAGCGCTGCACGGCGCGGTTGTCGGGGGAGGATTGGAATTGGCCAGCGCCTGCCATATCAGAGTGGCCGACGAAAGCACTTTTTATGCTTTACCCGAAGGTACGCGCGGCATTTTTGTCGGCGGTGGCGGTTCTGTGCGCATTCCCAAATTAATTGGTGTGGCGCGCATGACCGACATGATGATGACTGGCCGCGTTTACAACGCAGTCGATGGGGAGCGCATTGGCTTGGCGCAATACCTCGTGCCAACAGGAACTGCGCTGGCCAAAGCCCTTGAATTGGCCCAGCGAATTGCCCAGAATGCACCCCTGACCAATTACGCCTTGATGCACGCACTGCCACGCATTGCGGAGCAATCGGCCGATCATGGTTTATTGACCGAGGCCTTGATGTCATCGATTGCCCAAGCCGATCCACAAGCCAAATTGCGTGTCAAAGCCTTCTTGGATGGCAAGGCCGCCAAGGTTCAGAAAAGCTAAGGGCTTGGCCATGTGCGCAGCTCCATTTCGGCCCTTGCATTTTGGTGTGACGCGTGTGACTTTGCAAGACGGTGTGCCAGGCACTCACTACCTCAGCGCCGATCAATCACTGAAAACATTTCCCGATCGCTTGACGGATCGCTTTGAACACTGGGCCAGCGCTGCGCCTCTTCGCAGTTGGATGGCCAGGCGCGTCCAGCTTGCCGACAGCAAGTTGGGCGATTGGCAGCACATCACTTATGCGCAAGCTTGGCAAACTGCACGCAGCATTGCGCAGGGTTTGATCCACCGAGGTTTGAGCCAAGAGCGCCCAGTGGTGATCTTGAGTGAAAACAGCTTGGAACATGGCTTGCTGGCCCTGGGCTGCATGCTGGCCGGCGTGCCCTTTGTGCCCACCTCACCCCCCTATTCGTTGATCAGCCAAGACTTCGACAAACTCAAGCACGTGATGCGCACCGTCACTCCGGGTTTGGTTTTCGCCAGTGACGCTCGCTACGCCAAGGCCATTGCAGCCACAGTGCCTGCAGACTTGGAAGTGCTCATGCACGAAGGCGTCGTGCCAGGGCGCAGCGTCACATCCTTTGCCTCACTGTGCGCCACCCCCGCCACTCCACAAGTTGAAGCTGCTATCGCCGCGACTGGCCCCGACACCATTGTGAAATTTTTATTCACCAGTGGGTCGACCAAGATGCCCAAAGCGGTGATCAACACACAACGTTTGTGGTGTGCCAACCAACAGCAAATGACTCAGTCCATGCCGGTGTTGGCAGAAGAACCCTTGGTGCTGGTTGACTGGCTGCCATGGAATCACACATTTGGCGGAAACCACAACTTTGGCATGGTGATTTTTCACGGCGGAACTTTGTACATCGACGATGGCAAACCGACACCCACCTTGATGCACGAGACCTTGCGCAATTTGCGAGAGATTGCGCCTACTGTTTATTTCAACGTGCCCACAGGTTTTGAGGCCATCGCATTGGCCATGAAACATGACGATGCGCTGCGCAAAAATTTACTGTCTCGCGTGAAAATGTTTTTCTATGCAGGTGCAGCTTTGGCTCAACCTGTGTGGGACAGTTTGTACGAATCACAAGAGAGAGAAATTGGCCAGCGCATTGTGATGGCCACTGGTCTTGGTATGACAGAGTCAGGGCCTTTCGGAATTTTTGTCACCAGCCCCCATGTGCGCGCCGGTGATCTGGGTGTTCCCACTCCAGGGTTAGAGTTAAAGTTGGTAGATACCGATGGCAAAACAGAAGTGCGCTACCGCGGCCCCAATGTCACACCCGGTTATTGGCGCAACCCCGAAGAAACAGCCAATTCTTTTGATGACGAAGGATTCTTTCGCACGGGCGACGCGGTCAAATGGATTGACGAAACCGATGTGCATTTGGGTTTGAAATTCGATGGGAGAATTGCCGAAGATTTCAAATTGGCCACGGGCACTTTTGTCAGCGTTGGCCCTTTGCGCAGCAAGATCATTGCGGCAGGCGCCCCCTACATTCAAGACGTGGTGCTGACGGGCATCAACATGAACGAAGTCGGCGCCATGGTGTTTTGCACCCCTGCAGTTCGCACCCTCAGTGGGCTGTCAGCCCAAACCGCCATGTCCGATGTTTTGAACAGTGCGCCAGTTTTGCTCCAATTTCAAAAAATCGTTGATGACCTCTTCAAGGCCGCAACCGGCAGTGCCAGCCGCATCGCCCGGCTTTGCTTGCTGTCAGAGCCCCCCACGATCGACAAAGGCGAGATCACTGACAAAGGATCGATCAACCAAGGCTCGGTGTTAAAGCACAGGGCAGATACAGTGCTGGCCCTGCATGAAGATCGCCTGCACTTCATTGTCAAACCCAGCATTTGAATCTCCACCATTCAAAGAAAATAGCATATGAGCTTCAAAGGTTTTTTCAACGCCTACCAAGACGTTTGGATGCATGAAGGCGCACGCACACCCATGGTCGACTATTGCGGGGCGCTGGGCCACATCTCGCCCACTGACTTGGGCATCAAGGCTGCACGCGAAGCATTGACGCGTGCGGGTGTGCCGCCGTCTGAGATTGGCTCCGTGATCACCGGGAATATGGCGCCTGGCGACTTTGATCAATTTTTCTTGCCACGCCACATTGGTTTGTATGCCGGCGTGCCCGTCGAAGTTCCAGCCCTCATGGCGCAACGCATTTGCGGCACCGGCTTTGAATTGTTTCGCCAAGCGGGAGAGCACATTCAATCAGGTGCCGCAGAGGCCGCCTTGGTCGTGGGAACTGAGAGCATGACACGCAACCCGATTGCGGCATTTGATCACCGCACAGGTTTCAAACTCGGCGCGCCTATTGGCTTCAAGGACTACATGTGGGAAGCCTTGAAGGACCCCGCGCCTGGCATCAACATGATTCAAACTGCAGAAAATTTAGCCAAGGCATACAAAATTTCCAGGCAGGATGTCGATGCTTTTGCTTCAGACTCTTTTGCCAAAGCCGTGGCAGCGCAACAATCTGGATTTTTAGCGGGAGAAATTATTCCCGTGATCACTGAAAAATTTGAACTTGAAGGCTACGCAGCGCGTGGCATCAAGCTGATGGGCAAAGTGACCGAAGTCACGCAAGATACTCACCCGCGCATCTCCCCCGCCGATGTTCTGGCCAAACTGCGGTCTGTGTACGAAGGCGGTGTGCAAACGGGCGGCAACAGCTCCGCTTTGGTTGACGGGGCTGCCGCTTGTGTTGTCACCTCTGGCATGTATGCCAAAGCCCATGGCCTCCAACCGATGGCACGTTTGGTGGCTGCAGCCGTCGTGGGTGTTCCACCCGAAATCATGGGCATCGGCCCAGCGCCCGCCATTCGCTTGCTGCTTGAACGCACGGGCTTGAAACTGGCCGACATTGCCCGCTTTGAAATCAACGAAGCCCAAGGCGCGCAGACACTGGCTGTGGGCCGAGAATTGGGTCTCGATTTGAGCAAACTCAATGTCAACGGCGGCGCCATTGCTTTGGGCCATCCACTGGCCGCTACCGGCGTTCGATTGACCATCACCTTGGCGCGTGAGTTGAAGCGCAGTGGTTTGCGCTACGGCATCTCCAGCGCGTGCGTGGGTGGTGGTCAAGGCATTGCACTGTTGATTGAAAACACATTGGCTTAAATCAGAAAGAAACGTAACATGAACATTCAAGGACACGCAGCCCTGGTCACGGGGGGTGGCTCAGGCTTGGGCGAGGCCACGGCACGCGAATTGGCACGTCTGGGCGCCAAAGTGGCGGTACTCGATGTGAATTTAGAAAACGCCCAGCGCGTGGCACAAGACATCGGCGGCATGGCCATTCAATGCGATGTGACCAGCGCTCAGAGCATGGAAGCGGCTGTGGCCCAGGCCGCACAAGCCCACGGCGGCGCGCGCATTTTGATGCAAATCGCTGGCATTGGTTCTGCCAAACGCGTGGTGGGCAAAGACGGCAACGCAGCCCCACTGGAAGATTTTGTCAAAGTCATCAATGTCAATTTGATTGGCACCTACAACGCAGCGCGCGTGTTTGCCGCTGCCTGTGCCAAACTTGATCCGATGCAAGATGGTGAGCGTGGCGTCATGGTTTTCACAGCCTCCGTGGCGGCCTTTGATGGCCAAGTGGGACAGCAAGCCTACAGCGCTTCCAAAGCAGGCGTGGCCGGCATGACGCTGCCCATGGCGCGCGATTTGGCACAGCACGGCATTCGCGTGTGTACCATTGCACCTGGCTTGTTTGCAACCCCTTTGCTGCGCACATTGCCAGAACCGGTGCAAGCCTCTTTGGCCGCCAGCATTCCCTTTCCTGCGCGCTTAGGCAAGCCTGAAGAATTCGCTGAACTTGCCGCGCACATTGTCAGCAATGGGCACTTGAATGGCGAAGTCATTCGCCTAGATGGCGCATTGCGCATGGCCCCACGATGAGAGAAGTCAATCCCATGAATAAAACTGTTGTCTACGAAATTGAAGTCACGTTTGGCGATTGCGATCCCGCTGGCATTGTTTTCTTTCCAAATTTTTCCAAATGGATGGACGCATCTTCTCTTAATTTTTTTGTCAAATGCGGCGTACCCACATGGCGTGAACTGGTCAAAACAACGGGCATCATCGGCACCCCATTGCTGGAAATTCACACCATCTTCAAAAAAACCGCCACCTATGGCGAGCGACTGCAAATTCACACCAGCGTGAGCGAGTGGCGCGAGAAAGTTTTCATCCACAAGCATCTGGTCATGCGGGGGGATGATGTTTTGTGTGAAGGTACTGAAACACGCGCCTTTTGCATGAATGTGCAGGGCCAACCCGGTCGCATCCAAATTATTCCTGTGCCCCAAGACATTCAGTCTTTGTGCCAGTAATTTCTCAGCAGGGGTTTTTCTTGACTCAAATATCATCCCCACCCAAGTCACTGTCCGTCGACAAAGTTGATACCTCTTATTTGCAAACTTTGATCGGCTACAACTCGCGCAGAGCCGCCTTGGCAGTCATCAGCGTTTTCATGGAGCGCATGGCTGCGTTCGGTTTGAGGCCAGTTGATTTTTCAGTGATGTCGGTGATCACGCACAACCCTGGCGTGACTTCGCGTCAACTGTGTTCATCCTTGAACATTTTGCCCCCCAACTTGGTGGGCTTGATTCAGTCGCTTGAAGCGCAAGGTTTGCTGGAACGACAAGCCCACCCGCACGATGGCCGGGCTGTAGGGCTGCACCCCACAAGCAAAGGCGTCACACTCATGAAACAAGCAGAAGCGACGGCCTCCGAGCTGGAAATGGAAGTAGGCTCTAAACTCACGCCCACCCAAGTGCAAACTTTGGTTCATTTGTTGCAAAAAATTTATCTTTGACCTGAGATTTCACACAGGCCTTTGAATGTGCGTTCAAGTTTAGAAAAAGGAACACATCGATGTCAAATTCAACTCACTCGAACAACCCGCAGCAGGCTTTCCCCACGCTGGCCCAAACCATGCCCACAGACGCAGCGCAGGCTGTTTTGATTGGCCGCTTGTGGGTGCCCGGCTTGGGGCCGCATTTGGTCCGCGTCACCTTTGACGCCGTGCACGACCTCAGCGCACTGGCCCTGACTTGCAGCGACCTGTTGGAGCTTGACAATCCAGCCGAAAAAGTCAAGCAACACATTGGCAAAGTACTGTGCAGCACCGCGCTCGCTGTGGCCAACAGCCAGCCCTGCCTGCGCAAGCCCGAACACCCTTGGTTTTTGGCCCCTTGCGACTTACAAGCCATCAAAGCTGCCGGCGTGACCTTTGTGGCCAGCATGCTCGAGCGCGTGATTGAAGAGCAAGCCCGTGGCGATGCAGGCAAAGCCGAATCGGTCCGGCAAGCCGTGGTGTCCGTGATGGGCGAGGACTTGGCCAGCGTGGTGCCCGGTTCACCCCAAGCAATGAAGCTCAAAGAAGTGTTGATTGCGCAAGGCGTTTGGTCACAATATTTAGAGGTTGGCATTGGCCCTGACGCTGAAATTTTCACCAAATCTCAAGCCATGAGTTCGGTTGGTTTTGGCGCCGATGTGGGTTTGCACCCGGGCAGTGTATGGAACAACCCAGAGCCAGAGATTGTGCTGGCCATCAACTCCAAAGGCCAAGTGCACGGCGTGAGCATGGGCAATGATGTGAATTTGCGTGACTTTGAAGGCCGCAGCGCCCTGCTCTTGGGCAAAGCCAAAGACAACAATGCCAGTTGTTCGATTGGCCCCTTCATCCGCTTGTTTGACGCTCATTACAGCATCGACGATGTGAGGCAAACCGAACTGGCCATGACCGTGCAGGGGCCAGAAGGCTTTGTCATGCAGGGCAGTAGTTCGCTGCGCCTGATCAGCCGCGATCCGCTTGATTTGGCCGCCCAGGCCATTGGGGCCAACCACCAATACCCTGACGGCCTGGTGTTATTTTTGGGCACCATGTTTGCCCCTACACAAGACCGGCATGGCCCAGGGCTTGGCTTTACGCACGTGGTGGGCGACACGGTGGCCATCTCCACGCCCCAATTGGGCAGTTTATTCAACCGCGTGACCACTTCAGACCAAGCGCCCCCCTGGACCTATGGCGTGCGCTCTTTGATGCGCGATTTGGCTCAGCGCGCACGCCCACTGGCATAATTCAGCCCTTTCCAACATTTGCTTTTCAAGGATTTCTCATGATCACCACAGCCACTGGCCTGCAATACGACGACACCGTGGTCGGCGACGGCGAACAAGCCAGCAAGGGTCAAAGCGTGACCGTGCACTACACCGGATGGCTCTACAACGACGGCGAGCAAGGCGACAAATTCGACTCCAGCAAAGACCGCAATGACCCGTTCGTCTTCACGCTGGGCGCTGGCATGGTGATCCGCGGCTGGGACGAAGGCGTGGCGGGCATGAAAGTGGGCGGTGCGCGCACTTTGATCATTCCGGCAGATTTGGGCTATGGAGCCCGAGGCGCTGGCGGCGTGATTCCAGGCAATGCCACCTTGAAGTTTGACGTCGAACTGCTCGCATTGTCTTGAACCAAGGGGGGGGCGCCCCTCTTTTTTGAAAGCCGACGCCCCTTGAAATTCTTCAATACGCCCCCAATTCTGGGGCGTTGTCATATCTTGCGGATGCATTTTCATGTCTGAAACTCAATCTCAAAACTCTCCTAATACCGTCACACCCGCTGCCGAAGCTTTGGCAGCCGCGGCCGCGGCCATGGGCAACGAGCCCTCGGCGCAAGACCCTTTGGCCGATGTTCACGCTGAACTGGCCAATCTCAAAGTCGAAAACGCAGGATTGGCCGATCAAGTTCTGCGGGCCCACGCCGATGTGCAAAATGCCCGCCGCCGCGCCGACGAAGACATCAGCAAAGCCCGCAAATTTGCCGTGGAAGGCTTTGCCGACAGTTTGTTGCCCGTGGTCGACAGCTTGGAAGCCGGTTTGGCCATTCAATCTGCCACTTCCGAGCAAATTCGGGAAGGCGCGCAAGCCACCCTGCGCCAGCTCAAAAGCGCCTTAGAGCGCAATAAAGTCTTGGAAATCAACCCTGAAGCAGGCACCAAATTTGACCCGCACCAGCACCAAGCCATCAGCGTGGTGCCAGCCCAGCAAGAGGCCAATACAGTGGTCACCGTGCTGCAAAAGGGTTACTTGATTGCCGAGCGCGTGCTGCGCCCAGCCTTGGTCACGGTCACAGCGCCCAAATAAATCATCGCAGCGGGGTGCACAAGGCTTGAAATTAGCCTGAACGCCCCTACTTCTGAATCATTCAAACATTTTTAGACTTTCGGAGAAGAACATGGGAAGAATCATTGGCATTGACCTGGGCACCACCAACTCTTGCGTGGCGATCATGGAGGGCAACACCACCAAGGTGATCGAGAACGCTGAGGGCGCTCGCACCACCCCGTCCATCATTGCGTACCAAGAAGACGGCGAAATTTTGGTCGGCGCATCGGCCAAGCGCCAAGCGGTTACCAACCCGCGCAATACTTTGTACGCAGTCAAACGCTTGATCGGCCGTAAATTTGCCGAAAAAGAAGTTCAAAAAGACATCGATTTGATGCCCTACACCATCAGCAAAGCCGACAACGGCGACGCTTGGGTGGAAGTGCGTGGCAACAAATTGGCGCCTCCACAGATCAGCGCAGAAGTTTTGCGCAAGATGAAGAAAACCGCCGAAGACTACTTGGGCGAAGAAGTCACAGAAGCCGTGATCACGGTGCCTGCTTATTTCAACGACGCACAGCGCCAAGCCACCAAAGATGCAGGGCGTATTGCCGGCTTGGATGTCAAGCGCATCATCAACGAACCGACTGCTGCGGCCTTGGCCTTTGGCCTAGATAAAACCGAAAAAGGCGATCGCAAAATTGCCGTGTATGACTTGGGCGGCGGCACCTTTGACGTATCGATCATTGAGATTGCCGACGTTGATGGCGAAAAACAATTTGAAGTTCTCTCCACCAATGGCGACACTTTCTTGGGTGGTGAAGACTTTGACCAACGCATCATTGACCACATCATCAGCGAGTTCAAAAAAGAGAGCGGCGTTGATCTGTCCAAAGATGTATTGGCCTTGCAGCGCTTGAAAGAAGCGGCTGAAAAAGCCAAAATCGAGTTGTCAAGCGCTTCGGGCACCGACATCAACCTGCCCTACATCACCGCCGACGCTTCAGGCCCCAAACACTTGAGCATCAAGTTAAGCCGCGCCAAATTAGAAAGCTTGGTCGACGAGTTGATTGAGCGCACCATGGCCCCTTGCCGCATTGCCATCAAAGACGCTGGCGTGAGCGTCTCTGACATTGACGACATCATCTTGGTGGGCGGGATGTCGCGCATGCCCAAGGTGCAAGACAAGGTCAAAGAGTTCTTTGGTAAAGAGCCTCGCAAAGACGTCAACCCTGACGAAGCCGTGGCCGTTGGCGCTGCGATTCAAGGGCAAGTCTTGTCGGGCGACCGCAAAGATGTGCTGTTGCTTGACGTGACGCCTTTGTCTTTGGGCATTGAAACCCTGGGCGGTGTGATGACCAAAATGATCACCAAAAACACCACCATCCCGACCAAGTTTGCACAGACTTTTTCCACTGCTGACGACAATCAACCAGCCGTGACCATCAAGGTTTACCAGGGCGAGCGCGAGATGGCCACTGGCAACAAGTTGCTGGGCGAGTTCAACTTGGAAGGTATTCCTCCTTCTTCGCGCGGCACGCCTCAAATTGAAGTTTCTTTTGACATTGACGCCAACGGCATCTTGCACGTGGGCGCCAAAGACAAAGGCACTGGCAAAGAAAACAAGATCACCATCAAAGCCAACTCGGGCTTGTCTGAAGCCGAGATTCAGCAGATGGTCAAAGACGCCGAATTGAACGCTGCCGATGACAAGAAAAAACTTGAAATTGTTCAAGCCAAAAATTCTGGCGAAGCCTCGGTGCACAGTGTCAAGAAAAGCTTGACCGAATATGGTGACAAAATCGAGGCTTCGGAAAAAGAAGCCATCGAAGCGGCAGTGAAAAGTTTGGAAGAAGCTTTGAAAGGCGAAGACAAAGACGCCATCGAAGCCAAAACCGAAGCCTTGATGACAGTCAGTCAAAAATTAGGTGAGAAAATGTACGCCGACATGCAAGCTCAGCAAGCCGCCGGTGCGGCCCCAGGTGCAGCCACTGGTGGCGGCGCCGATAACGCCAAACCAGCCGATGACAACGTGGTGGACGCCGAGGTCAAAGAAGTTAAAAAAGGCTGATTTTTCTGTTCCACGGGCCTTGGCCCGCCCCGCCGCGTTGCTTGATTCTGACCCCAGAATCAGCTGCGCGGCGTTCTTGTTCTAACCGTTGAAAAAAGATGGCCAAAAGAGACTTTTACGAAGTACTGGGTGTTGCGAAAAACGCCTCCGAAGAAGACATCAAAAAATCTTATCGCAAGCTCGCGATGAAGTTTCACCCTGACCGCCATCAGGGCACCGATGCCAAGGACTCCGAGGCCAAATTCAAAGAGGTCAAAGAGGCCTACGAGATGCTGTCAGACGCGCAAAAACGCGCCGCCTACGACCAATACGGCCATGCCGGCGTAGACCCCAACATGCGCGGCCCAGGCGGCGCAGGGGGTGAAGGTTTCGGCGGCTTTGGTGAAGCCTTTGGCGACATCTTTGGCGACATCTTTGGTCAAGGCGGGCGCGGCGGCGCCAAAGGCCGACAAGTATTCCGGGGCGGCGATCTGAGTTACGCCATGGACGTCACTTTGGAAGAAGCCGCACAAGGCAAAGACGCTCAAATTCGAATTCCCAGCTGGGACCCCTGCGCGCCCTGCCACGGCACCGGTGCAAAACCCGGCACCAGCGCCAAGACCTGCGGCACCTGCCAAGGCTCGGGCACAGTGCAAATGCGTCAAGGCTTTTTCAGTGTGCAACAAACCTGCCCGCATTGCCGCGGTGCTGGCAAAATCATCGCCGAGCCTTGCACCACCTGCAGTGGCCAAGGCAAGATCAAAAAACAAAAAACACTCGAAGTCAAAATCCCCGCTGGCATTGATGATGGCATGCGCATTCGCAGCACCGGCAACGGCGAGCCAGGAACCAACGGCGGACCGCCCGGCGATTTGTACATTGAAATCCGCCTCAAAAAGCACGAAATTTTTGAACGTGATGGTGACGACCTGCACTGCTCTGTCCCGATCGGTTTTAGCAAAGCCGCTCTCGGAGGTGAGATCGATGTGCCCACCTTGAGCGGCAAAGCGGCCATCGACATTCCAGAAGGCACCCAAACCGGCAAGCAGTTCCGTTTGCGCGGCAAAGGCATCAAAGGCGTGCGCGCCAGCTACCCCGGCGATTTGTACTGCCACATCACAGTCGAGACACCCGTGAAGTTGACCGAACACCAACGCAAGTTGCTCAAAGATTTTGACGAATCCTTGCAAAAAGGCGGCGCCAAGCACCAACCTTCTGGCAACAGCTGGACCGACAAACTCAAAGGCTTGTTCGGCGCCTAAATCTGCATGACCAACCCAGCCGCTCCAACTCGCGCAGGCAAACGACAAGGCTGGCATCCCGCAGTGCTTGTGGTGTTGGCCAGTCTTTGGTTGGCCAGTCTGAGCAACATAGCCTTGTGGCAACAACTCTACAGCCTGCCAGAGGTCAAGGGGGCCAGGGGTTTGGCTTTTGCATTGGGCTTTGGCGCCATTGTGGCTTCAGCGCTGGTGGCCATCTTGAGTTTTTTCAACTGGCGCGGTGTGATCAAGCCAGCCTTGAGCGTGTTCTTTTTCAGCGCGGCCAGCGGCGCTTACTTCATGCTCAGTTACGGTATTGTGATCGACGCTGGCATGATCGCCAATGTGATTCAAACCGATACCAAAGAAGCACTGGACCTGCTCAATTGGCGCATGCTCGTCAGCTTAGGCCTCATGGGAATTTTGCCCACTTATGTCTTTTGGCGTGCGCCGGTTCAAAAACTTGGCTTGGCCAAACAAGCATTCTCGAACGGCCTGACTTTGTTGGTGGCACTGGGTATTTTGCTGGCCTGTGTGATGGCCACCTTCCAAGACTTCTCCTCGGTCATGCGCAATCACACGCAACTGCGCTATTTGATCAACCCTTTGAACAGTTTTTATGCCATCGGCTCGGTGGCTGCCAAGCCCTTTCAACTGAGCAACAGCGTCTTGCTGCCCATTGGTCAAGACGCGCACCTGCAGCCACCCAAGCCACAAGACAAGCCCCCTTTGTTGATTTTGGTTCTGGGAGAAACTGCTCGCATGAGCAATTTCGGTCTGAACGGCTATGCTCGGCCAACTACCCCCAAATTGGCGCAAGAAAATGTGCTCAGCCTGCAAGGCGTGATGTCCTGCGGCACCAGCACAGCGACCTCTGTTCCTTGCATGTTTTCACACTTAGGAAAAGAAGCCTTTGAAGCACGCAAAGAAAATTTTGAAAGCCTGATCGATGTTTTGCAACGCGCCGGTTTAGCCGTGCTGTGGATCGACAACCAATCGGGTTGCAAAAGCGTGTGCGAACGCGTTCCACAAATTTTGACACGCAAGTTAAAAGTTCCTGGCCTGTGCGCCGACGGCGAATGCCATGACGAGATCATGCTGCAACAGCTGAGCGAGCGCGTTCAAGCCCTGGCCCCTGAGCGGCGCGCCAAAGGTGTGGTCGTGGTGATGCACCAAATGGGCAGTCATGGCCCTGCCTATTACAAACGAGTGCCGCAAGCGTTCAAAAAGTTTCAACCCGAATGCACCAGCAATGCGCTGCAAGAGTGCTCTCGTGAGCAGGTCATCAACTCGTTTGACAACACCATTTTGTACACCGACCACTTTTTGGCCAGCACCATTGCTTGGCTGAAAAAAGAAGAATCGAAATCAGCCAGTGCAATGCTTTATGTGTCTGACCACGGTGAATCTTTGGGCGAAAACAATTTGTATTTGCACGGTCTGCCCTACCGCATTGCCCCCGATGTGCAAAAAAGTGTGCCCTGGATCACTTGGTGGTCTAACCGTTTTGAACAGCAATCGGGTTTGTCTCGTGATTGCATGAAAAATAAGATCTCAAAACCGCTGACCCACGACAACTATTTTCATTCCGTGCTGGGCTTGGTGGGGGTGCAAACGCAGTTGTACCAAGCCGCACTGGATGTTCATGCAGACTGCCGCACTGGCAAGCCCACCTGAAGTCTGGCCCTCTTTGGAATCAAAGAAATCGGTCGAGCATCCTGCGTGATGGCCGGTCCATCTGGTCCAAATCACGAATTAAAAATTGCACGCCATGACCGTCCGTGACTAGCAACGCCGTGGCCGACAAGCGGCGAATATCTTCCTCACCTTGGAGCAGTAAACTGGTGCTGCCACGGTCGGTGTCAATCTCCCAAGTGCAAGGCGCAATCCACCCACTGACGCTGCGCAGTTTCAAAATGCGTGGCATGAATTCACGCTGCGTTAATGCACGCAGTACATTTTCGCGCAGGTGTGGCGAGAGCAAGTTTATATGCGCTATCCACAGCAATTCATGGCCATCCACGCTGACCAAGGCCACCCCCTCTTGCGGCGCTGCGACGGGGAAGGAGCGCACGGGCGTGACCTGCTCATGCCGAACACCTTGACTGGAGACATACGTCCAGTGGCCCATGGCATCGCAATCCAATTGAAACTCAAGAGCGCTCACAAAATCTCCTTGGCACTGTGGGGAACGGCCACAGGCGCGTCCATCGGCGCGTCGGCACCCTCCTCAGGCGACTCGCGAAAAACCGCGCCTTCAGCCTGAGCTTGTCGCTGCTGCGCCTCGTACAAACGCCAGTAAGCCCCTTGCGCAGCAATCAATGCATCGTGGGGGCCTTGTTCGACAATTTGGCCTTTGTCCATCACCACCAAACGGTCGGCTTTGCGCAAGGTTGACAAGCGGTGGGCGATGGCAATGGTGGTGCGCCCGCGCACCAAATTGTCCAAGGCATTTTGAATTTCTTTTTCTGTTTCAGTGTCGACTGAAGACGTGGCCTCGTCCAATATCAAAATTCGTGGATTGATCAGCAAAGCCCGTGCAATCGAGATACGCTGGCGCTCGCCGCCCGATAAGCCTTGCCCACGCTCGCCGACCAGGGAGTCGTAGCCCTGGGGCATTCGCAAAATAAATTCGTGTGCGTGCGCAGCGCGAGCTGCCGCCACAATGTCCTGGCGTGAGGCATCAGGTTTGCCATAGGAAATGTTGTCGGCCACTGTGCCAAAAAACAAAAAGGGCTCCTGCAGCACCAGTCCGATGTTGCGTCTGTAATCGCCCACGCCGAGTTGCCGAATGTCAACACCATCCAATGCAATGCTGCCTTCGGTGACATCGTAGAAGCGGCAAATTAAATTCACCAAGGTGCTCTTGCCCGAGCCACTGTGCCCAACCAAGCCGATCATTTCACCGGGCTCAATGTCCAAACTCAACTGCCGAATGACTGCGCGGTTGCCATACCGAAAATCAATATTTGATAAGGTGATGCGCCCTTGCGGGTTGTCCAGCGTGCGAGGATTTTTGGGCTCTGGCACGCTGGAGACATGGTCGAGAATTTCAAAAATACGTTTGGCACCCGATGCGGCTTTTTGTGTGCTCGAGACAATTCTGCTCATGGAGTCCAGGCGCGTGTAAAAACGCCCGATGTAAGCCAAAAATGCCGTCAGCACGCCCACCGTGATTTGATCTTTGGAGACCAACCAGATACCAAAGGCCCACACCACCAGCAAGCCAATTTCAGTCATCAAGGTGACGGTGGGCGAGAACAAAGACCAAACACGGTTCAAACGGTCATTCACGGCCAAGTTGTGCTTGTTGGCATCCAGGAAACGCTGGGCTTCGCGCTGTTCTTGGGCAAAAGCTTTGACCACACGAATGCCAGGAATGGTGTCGGCCAAAACATTGGTCACCTCCGACCACACACGGTCAATTTTTTCAAAGCCCGTGCGCAATCGCTCACGCACCACATGGATCAGCCAGCCGATGAAGGGCAAGGGCAAAAGTGTGACCAAGGCCAAGCTCGGATTGATCGAAAACAAAATCACTGCAGTCATCAAAATCATCAACACATCGGTGGCAAAGTCCAGCAAGTGCAAGGACAAAAACACATTGATGCGGTCGGTCTCGCTGCCAATGCGGGCGATCAAATCTCCCGTGCGCCGGCCCCCAAAATATTCGAGCGATAACTTCATCAAATGCTCGTAAGTGGTGGTGCGCAGGTCAGCCCCGATGCGCTCGGACACCAAGGCTAAGATGTAGGTTTTGATCCAACCCAAGCCCCAAGCCACCAAGGCCGAGGCGAGCAAGCCCAGCAAATACCAAGACACTGTGATGGGGTCAATGTGCGCGCCATTTTGGTAGGGAATCAGCACATCGTCCATCAAGGGCATGACCAAGTAGGGCGGCACCAACGTGGCCGCGGTGGAGGCCAAGGTCAAAATAAAGCCCAGCAGCAATCGGCCTTCATAAGGCTTGGCAAACCGCCATAATTTGAACAAGGTCCAAGTCGACACGGGTGCGCGCTGTGTTTCGGCACAAACGGGGCACTCGTCTTCGCTGTTGTCCATTGCGCTTTGGCAAACTGGGCAGATGCAAATCGCCTCATCGGCCTGCACCAAGTCCCCAGACGTTCCATCTATCGGAACAGTTTGGCGCTGAGCATCAAACTGAGATTTAAATCGCAAGACCGCGGAAAGCCGACCCAAAGTGAAGCGCCAAGCGGCCAAGCGCTGATCTTGGTCGTGCAATGACAATGTCCCAACCCCTGCGTGATCGCTCAAACGCAAGGTTTGCAAAGCCCCTATCGGCCAAGATTTCCAGTTTTTTTGCGTCTGATCCCCTGAGATGACCCGCTGATCAGTCAAAATGAGCAGCGTTTTAACAAAATTTAAATCTTCATTCAGGTCAACCTCTAACCAAGCTGAAGCGTTTTCATCAGGGTGAACCTGCAAAGCCCCTCCCTCGTGCCAGTCAAAAGGCAACCCCAGCAAATTGTTGGGCGTAAGAGCTTTGGGGGTCATAAAGGTTCAAACAACAAGAGTCAACACGTGTTGGCGGCTAAGAAAAACAGCAAAAGAAGCGGCCAGGACACAGCCCATGCACCTTGTTTATCGGAAGAATTCTGCCAGTGCCGCACTCACCAAGGCATTGTATCGCCCCTCATCCTGCCTACCCCCGTCCAAGCGCCCATGAGTGTCAGAGACATACAATTTCTGCGCATGACGCATTTGCGCGGGCCCAATATTTGGACCTACCGCCCCGTCATGGAAGCCTGGATCGACATTGGCGCCCTGGAAGACTGCCCCTCCAACACCCTGCCCGGTTTTAACCAGCGCTTACAAGCCTTTTTGCCCGGTTTGGTGGAGCACCGCTGCAGCGTTGGCGAGCGGGGTGGTTTTTTGCAGCGCCTGGAGGAAGGCACTTGGCCGGGTCACATCATGGAGCACGTGGCCTTGGAACTGCAAAACCGTGCCGGCATGCAGACCGGTTTCGGCAAAGCCCGCGAAGCCGGGCCCCGGGGCATCTACAAAGTTGTGATCCGCACGCGCCATGAAGCTGTCAGCCGTGCCGCCTTGCAAGCAGCGCGCGACTTGGTCATGGCCGCCATCGAAGGGCGCGACTACCCCGTGGCCAAACTCATTGTCCGGCTGACCGACATGGTCGACAGCTTGTGCATTGGCCCCAGCACCGCCTGCATCGTCACCGCTGCGGCCGAGCGCGGCATTCCGGCTATCCGCCTGAACGAGGGCAACTTGGTTCAACTCGGCCATGGCGCCAGTCAGCGCCGCATTTGGACAGCAGAGACCGATCAAACCAGCGCCATTGCCGAGGGCGTCTCCAAAGACAAAGACCTGACCAAAAGTTTGCTCGCCAACTGCGGCGTGCCCGTGCCCGAAGGGCGCAATGTGGCTTCACCGCAAGAGGCTTGGGAAGCAGCGCAAGAAATCGGTCTGCCGGTGTGCGTCAAACCTGTTGATGGCAATCACTCTCGCGGCGTTTCGCTCGAACTGCGAACCCAAGCCGAAGTAGAGGCCGCCTTTGACTTGGCCAAAGCCGAAGGCAGTGACGTTTTGGTAGAGCGCCATATTTTGGGTGATGAACACCGTTTGCTGGTGGTTGGCGGCAAAGTGGTGGCGGCCAACAAAGGCGAGGTTGCCAGCGTGTGTGGTGATGGCGCTTCCACCATAGCCCAACTGATTGAGACCCAGCTCAACTCAGACCCCCGCCGCGGCGAAGCAGAAGACTTCCCGCTTGACCCTATTTACATGAACGACTACTCCACATCCGTGCTGGAGTTAAAGCGCCAAGGCTTGACGCTTCAAAGCGTGCCCGAAAAAGGCTGCACGGTGGTGGTGGTTCGCACCGGCAACATGGCCATGGACGTGACGGACTTGGTGCACCCCGATGTGGCCGAACTTGCCGCCTTGGCGGCCCGCATCGTTGGCCTTGACATTGCCGGGGTTGACTTGGTGGCCCAAGACATTTCCAAACCCATGAAAGCGCAAGGCGCCGCCATTGTGGAAGTCAATGCAGGCCCAGGCCTCTTGATGCATTTAAAGCCAGCCTCTGGCCCGGCCCGCCCTGTCGGACAAGCCATTACCAACCACTTGTTTGAAGATGGCAGCAACTCCCGCATTCCAGTGGTTGGCCTGCTCGGGCAAGAAGACACCACTGGCACCAGCCATTTGATTGGCTGGCTGCTCCATTTGCAAGGCCTGCGCACGGGCTTGTCCTCGGCCAAGGGCTTGTATGTGGGCCAGCGCTGTTTACAAGATCACGATGGCATGGTCTGGGAAACGGCTCAGCGCTTGCTGATCAATCGCGCCGTTGAAGCCGCTGTGTTTGAAACCACCGCCCGACAAGTCTTGACTGAAGGCCTGCCCTACGACCGCTGCCATGTTGGCGTCGTCACCTCCATGCCCAAAGCCGAAGGCTTGCAAGACCTGTACATCCAAAGCGACGCGCAAATGCCCAATGTCGCGCGCACACAAGTAGATGTGGTTCTGCCCGATGGCATTGCAGTCTTAAATGCAGAAGACGACGCAGTAGCCGCCTTGGCAAGCTACTGCGATGGCGAAGTCATTTTCTTTGCCACTTCAGAAGCCAACCCCCATTTAATCAAACACCGTGCAGAAGACGGCCGCGTTGTGTTCTGGCGCAAGGGTCATTTGATCTTGGCCCAGGGCGCTAACGAAGTCGATGTGCTGAACCGGCAGTTGCCCGCCATTGACAAGTTTTTCCGCAATCAAATCCTCAAGTGCAATGAAGTGATGGCCGCCGCCGCTGCAGCTTGGGCCTTGGGCATACCCTTTGACTTGATCCGTGCGGGCACCAAAAGTTTTGGCCAAAGTCCTGCATCGCATTGAGGCGCGCCCCGAACTGACATCAGGATAAGCTGCTCATGGAAGTTTCACGAATTCGTGTTTTGAGAGGTCCCAACTTATGGAGCCGTCATACCTGCATCGAGGCCATTCTCACGTGCACACCCGAAGAATGCGCCTTGCCCACCGGCAGTCAATTTGAAAAACAATTGCGCAGAATTTTCCCAGCAGTCAGCGCATTAGAAGGCACTCGCCCAGGGGATCCGGCCAGCATGGCCCATGCCTTGGAAAAAATCACTTTGGGCTTGCAGGCGCAGGCCGGTTGCCCGGTTACCTTCAGCCGCACCACGGCCACCCAAGAGCCTGGTGTGTACCAGGTGGTGGTGCAGTACACCGAAGAAGCCGTGGGCCGCTTGGCCTTGTCATGGGCACAAAAGTTGTGCTTGGCCGCGCAAAATCAGGAAGCCTTTGATCTGAACCAAGCCTTGGACGAGTTGCGCAGCTTGGACGAAGACGTGCGCTTGGGCCCATCCACTGGTGCCATCGTGGACGCCGCTGTGGCCAGAGGCATCCCCTACCGTCGATTGACCGAAGGCAGCATGGTGCAGTTTGGATGGGGCTGCAAACAGCGGCGCATTCAGGCCGCAGAGACCGACAGCACCAGCGCCATTGCCGAAGCCATTGCGCAAGACAAAGATTTAACCAAGTCCTTGCTCTTGGCCGCTGGTGTGCCCGTGCCCATGGGCAGGCCGGCCAAAGATTTAGAAGACGCTTGGCTCATTGCCCAAAGCATTGGCTTGCCGGTGGTACTCAAACCGCAAGATGGCAACCAAGGCAAAGGCGTCACTGTGAACATTGTTCAGCGCGACGTGTTCAACCAAGCCTACGAATCGGCAGCGCACTTCGGCGAGGTGATGGTAGAGAAGTTTCTACCCGGCAGTGACTACCGCCTCTTGGTGGTGGGCAATCAACTGGTTGCAGCAGCGCGGCGTGAACCACCTCTGGTCGTGGGCGACGGCGCATTGAGCGTGCGCGAGTTGGTGGCCAAAGTCAACGCTGATCCGCGCCGCGGCGATGGTCACGCCACTTCACTGAGTAAAATTAAATTTGACGCCATCGCCGTTGGCTGCTTGAAGCTGCAAGACCTTGACCCTGATGCTGTGCCAGAAAAAGGCCGACGTGTGGTCTTGCGCAACAATGCCAACCTGTCTACTGGCGGCACTGCCACCGACGTCACCGACGATGTGCATGCCGAAGTTGCTGCGCGCGTTGTGGCCGCTGCCCAAATGGTGGGCGTTGATATTTGCGGCGTCGACGTGGTCTGCGAATCGGTACTACGCCCCTTGGAAGAACAAAACGGCGGCGTGGTGGAAGTCAACGCGGCACCCGGACTTCGCATGCACATCAGCCCCTCGTTTGGCAAAGGCCGCGCCGTTGGCAAAGCCATCATTGACCAGATGTACCCCAAGGGCGAGGACGGCCGCATTCCCGTGATTTCCGTGACAGGCACCAATGGAAAAACCACCACCGTGCGTTTGACGGCGCACTTGCTCAAGGCCCATAAACTGCGCGTGGGCATGACCAATACCGACGGTGTTTTTGTCAATGGCCGCCAAATTGACGACGGCGACTGCAGCGGTCCTAAAAGCGCACGCAATGTGCTGATGCACCCTGATGTCGATGCTGCCGTCTTTGAGACCGCACGCGGCGGGATGCTACGTGAAGGACTGGCCTTTGACCGCTGCCAAGTCGCTGTAGTCACCAACCTGGGCTCGGGTGACCACTTGGGCCTGAACTACATCACCACACTGGAAGACTTGTCTGTGCTCAAGCGCGTGGTGGTCTTGAATGTGGCAAGCGATGGCATGGCCGTCTTGAACGCCGCCGACCCTGCTGTGGCCATGATGGCCAAGTTGTGCCCAGGCCAAGTGACTTTCTTTGCGCTGGACCCACACCACTCTGTTTTAGCCACACACCGCGCACAAGGCAAGCGTGTGGTCTACACAGAAAATGGCCACCTGGTGGCGCAGCAGGGCAAGAAAATTTTTCGCATACCCTTGAGCGAGGTGCCGATCACGCGCAATGGGCAAATCGATTTTCAAACTGAAAATGTATTGGCTTCAGTGGCTGCAGCATGGGCTGTCAACGTGCCTTGGGAGACCATTGCCGTGGGCTTGTCCACCTTCATCAGCGACATTCAAGGCGTACCAGGGCGCTTCAATGTATTTAATTACTGCGGCGCCACCTTGATTGCAGACTACGGCCACAACCCTGATGCCATTCATGCTTTGGTTCAAGCTGTAGGCAACATTCCCGCCAACAAACGGGTGGTGGTGATCAGCGGCGCGGGCGACCGGCGCGACCAAGACATTCGCGATCAGACTCACATATTAGGCGCCGCATTCGATGAGGTGTTGCTCTACGAAGACGCCTGCCAACGCGGGCGCAGCGACGGCGAAGTCATGCAACTCTTGCGTCAAGGTTTGAATGGCGCCACGCGCACGCAGCATGTGCAAGAAATTCATGGTGAATTCATCGCCATTGACACCGCCTTGGCGCGCTTATCGTCAGGCGACTTGTGCCTGATCTTGGTGGACCAAGTGGAAGCTTCGCTGGCCTACATTGCACAGCAGGTCAACGCCTCTCAGGCCTCTGCAATTAAGATAGCAGCTTAACTGCAGTGCAGGCAGCCACAAAAGTGACGGCCCATTGCAAGGCTCTGCGCGGTGTGGCAGATGGCTTTTCCACTTGATCGAACAGCAAAGCGCCCGCTGCAATCGACAAGCCCAGCGAGACCAGCATGCCAGCCAAGTTCGCCTCCATTTGCTCTGGCCAAAAATTGAACACCACTGCGCTCACGATCAAACTCACACCATAGTGAATTAAAAAAACCGAATAAGAAATTTTGGAAAGCCATGTGACCCATTTGGGAAGTGACACTGCATCGAATTTCAGGAATGCAGGCCACGACAGCAGCAAAGCGGTAGCCACAGCCACACCCAAACGCTCGCGCGGCTCCAAGCTCCAGGCCAACAAGCCAAGCCCCAACACCAGCGCCCAAACTGGCAGCTTCAACCCCGCACGCTTGCACGATGCCACACACAAACCCAAGCCATAAGCATTGAAAAAATAGCCACCCCAGTTGTCGTGCAGGGGCTGACGGTTCCAATAAAACAAAGAGACGCAAGTCAAGCCCAACCAGACCCATGTAACAGTTCGCACCACATCGCGTGACCCTCGTTGGATGTGCCACCAATGGGCTGCAACTGCACTCGCTAGCGCCATCAGAAACAATTGAAAATCAATGGCCACGTACCAAATGCCAGCAGACAGGGCGGGGATCCACGTCAAATCTTGCAGTAAAAAAAGATGGGCAAGCACCTGCGAAAATTCTGGTGGATCCGATAAATCGAGTGGTTCAAAGTAAGGCCGCACCCATGCCGTGATCAAGACTGTGCAGGCCAATGCTGCAAACAATGGAATAGACAATCGCAAGTACCTTGCGCGCACTTTCGGCCAAATAGAAAATTTGGATTGCGCCAGCAAAGGCAACCATGCGCAGGCGGTTAAATAACCCGCAGCAACGAGAAAAATCTGAACAGCCATGCGGCCATCGTTGTATAAAAAAGCAATGAACTGCGGCATCCATGCAGCACTCACATCGGCCATGGGGCTGTAGTTGGCCAAGTGGTGCCCCACCATCAGCACACAGGCCAGAGCTTTGAGAAGGTCAATGCCCCCCGAGCGCTCAGACATGCGCCGTTACAAGCTCAAGCGCGCTTTGGCTGCTGCGTATTCACGTTTGAGCTTGGCCACCAGTTCAGCCGTGCTCACCACAGCATGCACAGCACCAATGCCTTGGCCGCAGCCCCAAATGTCTTTCCATGCCTTCTTCGCATCCCCGCCAAAATTCATGGTTGAAGGGTCAGAGATGGGCAGGTTGTCTGGGTCCAGGCCCGCCTTTCGAATAGAAGGGGCCAAGTAATTTCCATGCACACCAGTGAACAAATTGCTGTACACGATGTCGTCGGAATTGCCATCGACGATGGCTTGCTTGTAGTCCTCGGCAGCACGTGCTTCGTGGGTGGCGATGAAGGCCGAACCAATGTAGGCAAAGTCTGCGCCCATGGCTTGAGCCGCCAGCACAGCATCACCTGTGGCTATGGAGCCAGACAAAGCAACCGGGCCATCAAACCACTCGCGAATTTCTTGGATCAACGCAAAGGGGCTTTTCACGCCCGCATGCCCGCCCGCTCCAGTGGCCACAGCGATCAAACCGTCGGCACCTTTTTCAATGGCTTTGTGGGCAAATTTGTTGTTGATGATGTCGTGCAACACCACACCCCCATAACTGTGGGCTGCTTGATTGATTTCTTCACGCGCACCCAAGGAGGTGATGATGATCGGCACCTTGTATTTCACACACATGGCCATGTCGTGTATCAAGCGGTCATTGCTCTTGTGCACAATTTGGTTGATGGCAAAAGGCGCAGCAGGCGCATCAGGGTGCGCTGCGTTGTATGCGGCCAAAGTTTCAGTGATCTCGATCAACCACTCTTCCAACTGCTCAGCAGGACGTGCATTCAAGGCCGGCATGCAACCCACCACACCGGCTTTGCACTGCTCAATCACCAACTTGGGGTTGCTGATGATGAACAAGGGCGAAGCAATCACCGGGAAAGGCAAATTCGCCAAGACGGCGGGCAATTTAGACATGCTGTCTCCAGAGGGTTTAAAAGGCTTCGATGGTCAAGGCGGTCACGCTGTGTGCGCCGTCCACAATGCTGTCGCGCACGCCTGGAGCGCGGCTCAAAATATGGTCGGCATAAAAGCGTGCGGTGATGATTTTCGCATCCATGAAGGCCGCGTCTGCGCCCGTTGTGTCGCCTTGGCGCAAGTCCAAAGCCACCAACAAAGCACGGCCCATTTGCCAACCTGCCATCAAGTTGCCGGTCAGCATCAGGTAGGGCACGCTGCCCGCATACACATCGTTGGGCTGCGTTTTGGCATGGCCAGAAACAAAATCCACAACGTCTAAAAAGGCTTGGCGCGCGGCTTTGAGTCTGGCGCCTACGGCTTTGGCGTCGGCATTGTCTGAGCGCAGCAGCTCGGCCTCAGTGTGCTCAACTTGAGCGGCCAAGGCCTTGGCCGTTTGACCACCATCCCGCGAGGTTTTGCGGCCCACCAAATCATTGGCCTGGATGGCTGTGGTACCTTCGTAGATGGTTAAAATTTTGGCGTCACGGTAGTACTGCGCGGCACCCGTCTCTTCAATGAAGCCCATGCCGCCATGCACTTGCACGCCAAGCGAGGTGACTTCCAAACTCATCTCGGTGCTAAAGCCTTTGACCAAGGGCACCATGAATTCATAAAAACTGGCGTTTTGTTTTCGCACATCGGCATCACTGTGGTGGTGCGCCGCATCGAAGGCGGCCGCAGCCACCGTGGCCAAGGCACGGCAGCCTTCGGTGCTGGCCCGCATGGTCATCAGCATGCGCTTGACGTCGGGGTGGTGAATGATCGGAGCCGAGGTGTGCATGCTGCCGTCTACAGGCCTGCTTTGCACGCGGTCTTTGGCGTAATTGACAGCCTTTTGGTAGGCCCGCTCAGCGATCGCAACACCTTGAACGCCCACCGCATAGCGGGCCGCATTCATCATGATGAACATGTACTCTAAGCCGCGATTTTCTTGGCCGATCAATTGGCCGATGGCGCCGCCGTGGTCGCCATATTGCAGCACAGCGGTCGGGCTGGCCTTGATGCCCATTTTGTGTTCAATGCTGACGCAGTGCACGTCGTTGCGCGCGCCCAAACTGCCATCTGGATTGACCATGTATTTAGGAACCAAAAATAAGCTGATGCCCTTGACGCCTTCAGGCGCGCCTTGCACCCGTGCCAACACCATGTGCACGATGTTCTCGGCCATGTCGTGCTCACCGTAAGTGATGAAAATTTTGGTCCCAAAAATTTTGAACGTGCCGTCTGGCAAAGGCTCTGCACGCGTGCGCACCATCGCCAAATCTGAGCCGGCTTGGGGCTCGGTCAGGTTCATGGTGCCTGTCCACTGCCCTGAAATGAGTTTTTCAAGGTAGGTGTTGTTCAGCTCATCGGAAGCTGCAGTCAACATGGCTTCGATGGCGCCGTCCGTCAACAAAGGGCACAACGCAAAACTCATGTTGGCAGAATTGAGCATTTCCCCGCACGCCGCGCCAATGGTTTTGGGCAAGCCTTGGCCGCCAAAATTAGAAGGGTGCTGCAAACCTTGCCAACCCGCATCTGCATATTGCTTGAAAGCTTCTTTGAAACCGGGCGTGGTTTTGACTTGCCCGTTGGCAAAGGCTGAAGGGTTTTTATCACCCTCCCAATTCAAAGGCGCAACCACGTCTTGATTAAATTTGGCGCATTCCTCAAGTACAGCTTGCGCCGTATCAAGTCCTGCGTCTTCAAACCCCGGCATCTGAGCGACTTGGTCAATGCGTGCCAAGTGCTCGATGTTGAAAAGCATGTCTTTAAGCGGGGCTACGTAACTCATGAAATTCTCCAGTGCTCAGGCGTTCAAAGTGCGTTGACCAACTCCGGTACCGCTACAAACAAGTCAGCTTCTAAGCCAAAATCAGCTACGCTGAAAATGGGTGCTTCAGGGTCTTTGTTGATCGCCACGATGACCTTGCTGTCTTTCATGCCGGCCAAGTGCTGAATCGCGCCCGAGATGCCGCAGGCCACGTACAACTGCGGCGCCACGATCTTGCCGGTCTGGCCCACTTGCCAATCGTTGGGGGCGTAACCTGCGTCCACCGCGGCGCGGCTTGCGCCCATGGCGGCGCCAAGTTTGTCGGCCAATGGGGTGATGACTTCGGCAAATTTTTCAGCACTGCCCAAGGCCCGTCCGCCCGAGACAATGATTTTGGCAGCAGTCAACTCGGGCCGATCGTTTTTAGCAATCTCGCTGCGATTGAAACTGCTCTTGCCGCTGTCGGCCACAGGCGTCACAGACTCCACCGTTGCACTGCCGCCAGAGGCAGGGGCCGCATCAAAACCGGTGGTGCGAACCGTGAGCACTTTGATGGCATCTTTGCTTTGCACAGTGGCAATGGCGTTGCCGGCATAAATGGGGCGCTCAAAGGTATCGGGCGAGATCACCAAGGTGACATCGCTCAATTGGCTCATGTCCAATTTGGCGGCAACGCGAGGCGCTACATTTTTGCCGCCGGCTGTTGCTGGAAACAAAATGTGGCTGTAGGCAGGAGCCAACACCACGACTTGCGCCGTCATGTTTTCGGCCAAAGCGTGCGCAAAAATTTCAGAGTCTGCGTGGATGACTTTGCTCACACCGGCAATTTGCGCGGCCGCTTGCGCTGCAGCGCCCGCGTTGTGCCCTGCCACAAGCACATGCACTTCAGCGCCGCAAGCCAGCGCGGCTGTGACGGTGTTCAGGGTCGCGCCTTTGATACTGGCGTTGTCGTGTTCGGCAATGACTAGGGATTTCATATTACTTTCGCCACATTTTTTAATTTATCAACCAGGGTTGCGACATCGGGCACCTTGATGCCGGCCGAACGTTTGGGAGGCTCACTGACTTTGAGTGTGCTGATGCGCGGGCTCACGTCAACGCCCAAATCTTCGGGCTTAAACACGTCCATTTGTTTTTTCTTGGCCTTCATGATGTTGGGCAAGGTCACATAGCGCGGTTCGTTCAAACGCAAATCGGTGGTGATGACGGCAGGCAAAGCCACCGTGATGACTTCCAAGCCTCCGTCAATTTCGCGGGTCACGTGGGCTTGGCCGTCCAGCACTTCAACTTTGGAGGCAAATGTGGCTTGCGGCAAATCGGCCAATGCGGCCAACATTTGTCCGGTTTGATTGCAATCGTCGTCAATCGCTTGTTTGCCCAAAATAACCAAGCCAGGTAGTTCTTTGTCGACGATGGCTTTGAGCAACTTGGCCACGGCCAAGGGCTGCAAATCTAAATCTGCGGGAACTTCCACCAAGATGGCGCGGTCTGCTCCGATGGCCATGGCGGTGCGCAAAGTTTCTTGGCACTGCGTGACGCCGCATGACACTGCAATCACTTCGGTGGCCACGCCCTTTTCTCGCAAGCGCACGGCTTCTTCAATGGCAATTTCGTCAAAGGGGTTCATGCTCATCTTCACATTCGCAATGTCCACGCCCGTGCCGTCTGATTTGACGCGCACTTTCACGTTGTAGTCGACCACCCGTTTGACGGGTACAAGAATTTTCATCACCAGATCTCCATTGTTAAGCAGGGGCGCTGCAAATTGACGTTAACGTTAACGTCAATTGTGCCTCAGAACCCAGATTGAGTGGCTTTGCGCAAAAAAGCACGACCGTTCGTAATTTTATCGCAAGCCCTGGGCTATTTTCGCTGATAAACCTCGGGAATTCACCGACCAATCGGTTGGTAAATTCGGGTTAGCATCCAAGGTTGCGGGGGCCAAGCCCTTATGAGATTTTTTCTATAACTTATTTTGAGTGGAGCCCTTGATGAAAAAGACCCTTTTGAGCGTTGCCGTTGTGGCCTTGGCTGGTTTGACGGGCCAGGCCCAAGCCGAGACGGTGTTGACCGTCTCCAGCTGGCTGCCCCCCAGCCACTCACTGAGCATGGCGCAAAAGGAATGGTGCGACTTGCTGGAGGCCAACACCAAGGCCCGCATTAAATGCAATATTTTGCCCCGTGGCGTCACACCCGCACCTGGCACTTATGACGCAGTGAAAAATGGCTTGGCCGATTTGTCCTACACCGTACACGGCTACACACCCGGCCGTTTTGCGCACCCCCAAATGTCGGAGCTGCCCTTTTTAGGTGACAGCGCTGAGGCCATTTCGGTGGCCATGAGCCGCGTCTCGGGCAAGTACCCCGAATTTGCCGCCGAGCATCAAGGCGTCAAAGTCATCACCTTGTTCACGCACGGCCCTGGCATTGTTTTTAACACCAAGCGCGCCATCACGAAAGTAGAAGATTTGTCGGGTCTGAAATTCCGCGTTGGCGGCGGCATGGTCAATGACATGTCCAAAACGCTGAACATGAACGTGACGCTCAAGCCCGCCCCAGACTCTTATGAGCTGCTGTCCACCGGCGTGATGGACGGCACTTTGTTCCCTGCTGAGTCGACCGAGTCCTTCAAGATCGACAAGATCATCAAGCACGCCACCACTTTCCCTGGCGGCCTGTACAACACCAGTTTCGTGTTCATGATGAACCAAGCCAAATACGACAAGTTATCAGCCGAAGATAAAAAAGCGGTAGACGCTATTTCAGGCGAGACCGCCGCACGCATCTACGGCCGAGGCTGGGACAAGGTCGACCGCCGCGCCTTTGCCTTGATGCAAGTGAACAATGTGGTGGTCACCAAAGCCGATGCCAAATTTGTGGCCGAAGTTAAAACCAAAACAAAAGCGCTTGAGCAAAACTGGATTAACGCATCCAAGGCCAAAGGCTTGAAGGACCCCGCCAAAGTTCTGGCTGAGTTTCGCGCCGAAATTGCTAAACTCGAAAAGTAAAGCAGCATCGATTGCCTGATGTTTGTCATCGGGCTGCAAGCGGTACCTGTCAAAATCGGCTGGTGCCGCTTTTTTTTCGATGCCTTGAAGGATCCACTTGAACAAGTTACTTGACACACTTTGCAGCCTGCTGTCCGCGTTGGCTTTGTTTGCCATCATGGTGCTGACATTTTTTGATGTCAGCGGCAGGAAACTCTTATCCCACTCGATTCCCGGCTCTTTGGAATTGACGGAGTTACTCATGGTGGTGGTGATTTTTGGCGCACTGCCCTTGGTTTCAAGGCGCGGTGAGCACGTGGTGTTTGACTCCTTGGACAGTTTTTGGCCCGCTTCCTTTGTTCAATTTCAAAAAGCCTTCATCAACTTTGCGTGCAGCTTGGCGCTGCTGGCCTTGGGGTGGTTGATGATCTCAACGGGCATTGATTTTGCTGCTTTTGGCGAGACCACAGCGCAGCTCAAACTCTCCAAAGCCCCCTTCATCATGGGCATGGGGTTTTTATGCGCCTTGGCGGGTATCGTGCATTTGATGTTGGTCTTTCAACCTCTTAGTCCAGACGAAGAGTCTGAAGGCGGTGTGCTGTGATTGAAGCTCTGATTGGATTCATCGCTATTTTCGCGCTGGCCCTGCTGCGCATGCCGCTGGCCTTTTCCATGGGCTTGGTGGGCATCGTGGGCATTGGCTTGACGCGTGGCTGGATGCCCGCACTGGCCAGCATGGCGCAGGTGGTGCAAGAAACTGGTTTTGCCTACACCTTGTCGGTCATACCGCTGTTTATTTTGATGGGCAACTTTGTGGCGCGCGCTGGTTTGGCGCATGAACTTTTTCATGCCGCTTACACCTTCATTGGGCACCGCAGAGGAGGCTTGGCGCATGCCACCATTGCAGCTTGCGCTGGCTTTGGTGCGATCTGCGGCTCTTCTATCGCAACAGCCGCCACCATGAGCAAGGTGGCCTATCCTTCGATGAAAAAATTGGGCTACAGCGATGCGCTGTCAACCGGTGTGATCGCAGCTGGCGGCACTTTGGGCATCATGATTCCGCCTTCAACCATCATGGTGATTTACGGTATCGTGACTGAAACGCACATTGGAAAATTGTTTGCAGCCGGCGTCATTCCTGGCATTTTGACGGCCATCTTGTTGATGGTGGCGGTGGTGATCATGACCTCACGCGACCCAGAACATGCACCGGCTGGAGAGAAATTCACTTGGCCCGAACGCTTTGAAGCATTGCGCGGTATTTGGGGTGTGCTGCTCTTGGTGTTTGTGGTGCTGGGCGGTATCTATGGCGGCATCTTCACGGCCACCGAAGGCGCTGGCATGGGCGCAGCAGGTGCCTTCTTGTTTGCCTGGGCACGCAAAGCCTTGACGTGGCAATCTTTGATCGACATTTTGGTGGAGTCCGCACGCACCACGGGCATGCTCTTTACTTTGCTGATTGCTGCCACCGTGTTTGCCAACTTTGTAAACTTCACCACCATGCCAGGCGACTTGAAAGAATGGATCACGCATTTGGGCTTGTCACCCCTCATGGTGGTGGCCGCCATGATGGTGATCTACGTCATTTTGGGCACTGTGATGGAAGAGCTGACCATGGTGCTCTTGACCATTCCCCTGTTCTTCCCAATCGTGGTTCAACTCGGCTTTGACCCCGTTTGGTTTGGCGTGCTGATCGTCATGGTGATACAGATTGGCTTGATCTCACCACCCGTTGGTATGAACTTGTTTGTGCTCAACACCTTGCTGCCCAAGGTGGGTCTGGGCACCATTTTCAAAGGCTGCTGGCCTTTCGTGGCCATGCAAATCATCACCTTGGGGTTCTTGCTGACGTTTCCGCAGCTGAGTTTGTTTTTGCCTTCGTTGATGATTTAATTGATTCAACTCGGATCAATTGCGTCACTGCACGGGTCATCGTGCTCTCACATTTGCTAGAACATTTGCAGAATGCAACCGGTCAGAATGATTTCATGCATGGCCAATGAGATAAAGGCCTGCCAGGCTCAGAATCGAGCCCAGCAATACCACCACCACACTTGATCGGCGTGACATGAAGTTGCGCAAACCCAAGCCAGTGGCAATGCCTGCGAAATGCAGCACTGCAGTTGTGGCCAAAAACCCAAACGCATAGGCCGAGATTCCATGGGCGGGTGCTTCAGCACCATGCGCCATGCCATGAACCAGACCTGAAAGCGCAACCACACCCCAACCGAGCAGGACGGGCACTTGATGCACACGCATCATCAACAAGGCTCCAAACAAGACAAGGCTCAGGGCAGTCAAATGCTCGAGCATCGCAAACTGCAGGCCCTGCAAGCCAATCACTGCACCCACCATCAGGGCGAGCATGAAAAGCGCGGGGCCTTGCCACGCACGCTGCGCAGGCAATGCATTGACCGACCACAAACCAACCGCCAGCATGGCCAGCATGTGGTCCAGCCCCAAGGGATGAAGCAGTCCAGAGGCGAGACTTGATGCATCATGGCCGGTGTGTGCGTTTGCAGTGCCCGCCAAAACCAGCAAACAGCTTGCCGCTATCTTTGCGACAGCTTGGGATTTCTGAAATTTCATTGAAGCAGCCTCCGTTTCGCTACGATTTGTGTCACTCAATCTGGATAGGCGTTGTGCCTTGTAATTTCCATCTTTGTCCAACTCGAGCACTTTATCGCAGCGCAAAAAGTTAACAAGCAGATCCTATTGACCGCATCATAATGCAAGCCCAAATCAAGAGAGGGCGGGTTTGAACATGTCGCAGCGCTGGGTTTGGCAAGGTCTTGGAAAGATTAGGGATTACCTGATCTAGACACGCTTAGCTCGGTTCCCCCACAATCAGGCCCTTTATTAACAAAGGGGTCTGCATGTCCATCTCACGCCGTGATGTCGTTCAACTGTTCAGTGTGGCTGGTTTGCTTGGCACTGTGGGCCAGCGGGCTTGGGCCCAGGCGCAGCTAGAAAGCGTGAAGATTGTCACTGGCTTTCCCCCCGGCGGCACCTCAGACGCCATTTGCCGACGCGTAGGAGAAAAAATAGCCCCCACCTCCTACGCCAAAACCGCTTTCGTGGAAAACAAAACGGGAGCCGGCGGCCAAATTGCGGTGCAGTTTGTACGCAATGCAACGCCCGATGGCGCCACCATGCTGCAAACACCCATGTCGATGCTGGGCATTTATCCGCACATCTACAAGAAACTTCCTTACGACCCGGTGGCCGATCTGGCGCCTGTCTCTTTGGGTTGCACTTTTGACTTTGGATTTGCCGTCGGCCCGATGGTGCCTGCCAGCGTGAAATCCGTCCCTGACTTTTTGGCATGGTGCAAGGCCAACCCGATGATGGCCAATTTTGGCTCGCCTGCTGCAGGATCTACGCCCCACTTCATCGGCTCCTTGATGGGAAAATTCGCCGACATCGACCTCAAACACGTGGCTTTCAGAGGAACACAACCCGCTATTTTGGACATGATCGGTGGACAAATTGCAGCTGTCTCGGGCCCGATCGGGGAATTCACGCAACATGTGGCAGCCGGCAAATGCCGTTTGCTCGGCGCCTCGGGCAGCAAGCGCAGCCCCTTTGCACCCAACACACCCACTTTGATCGAGCAAGGCCTCAAAGGATTTGCTTATGACGAGTGGTTTGGTTTTTATGTGCCCGCCAAGACACCCGTCGATGTGATCACCCGATTGAACGCTGCCGTGCGTGTGGCCTTGGCCGCGCCCGAGACTGTCAATGGCTTGGCCATGATGGGCTTGGAGGCCCAATCGTCTTCACCTGCAGAGTTGGCCGCACGCCTTAAATCAGATACTGAAAAGTGGGGGCCCTTGGTCAAGACCGTGGGCTTCTCGGCAGATGCTTGAGCCTTTGAGGACCAGCCCAATGCGTCATTAGCTGGCCCTTGTATGCACCACCCTTTGAGGGTAGGCGATCTCAATGCCATGCGCCTGCAAGCGCTGCAAAATGGCCAGGTTCACTTCTGACTTCAAGCTCAAAAGTCCAGGTTGCCGATCGTCGACCCAATAGTTGGCCGTGAATTCCAAACCATCAGAGGCGAAGTTCGAAAGCGTCACATAAGGGGCCGGTTCGGTCAAAACACTCGGCTGGACTTCGCAGGCTTGAGTCAGCAAAGCCATGACCTGCAAGGCGTCAGATCCGTAAGTTACACAGACCATGGTGGATTGCAAAACTTTGGCGTCTGCCAAAGACAAATTTTCAACGCGGTTGTTGGTCAACATTTCATTGGGTACGATCGATTCTCGTCCGGTGGGCGCACGAATCACGGTGAAGCGCGCCTTGATGTCGGTGATGCGGCCCTCAAAACCATCGACCTTGACGGTATCGCCAATGCGCATGCTTCGCTCGGCCAAAATCACAAAACCACTGATGTAATTGGCCGCTAATTTTTGAAGTCCGAAACCAATGCCAACCCCAATGGCGCCACCCAAAACCGACAGCGCGGTCAGGTCAATGCCAATCACAGACAAAGACAGCATCACGCCGACAAACAGCATGAGCACGCTGACCGCATTGCTGACCGCTTTGCGCAGTGACAACTCGCTGCCAGTCGAAGACTTCAAAAGCTTGGATTCAACGGACGAAGACAGCCACAAGGTCAGCAGCAAGACAAGGCCCGTCGTGAGCAAGCCTTCCAGAAAAGTTCTGACCGATAAATGTGAGCCGCCCACTTTCCAATGGATTTGGTCCAGTGCGTCAAGCAACAAGGGAAGCAAACCCGTCAACCACAAAACCACAGCCCCCCAAGCCAGCCACGACAAACTGCGCTCTATCGGGCGCACCCACGCGGCTTCTTTGAAAGCCACCTCCAAGACTTGCACCCCTAGGCGAATGACCGCCAACGAAAGGCACACGGGCACCAAAAAATCAAACACCCACACTGGGTTTTTCACCGCCCAAGAAGTTCGAGCAGCAAACACCAAGCCCAGCAACAGCGTTGGAAATAAAACACCGTCTAACAATTTTCTGCCAAGCAAAACCGACAGTTGCAGGTTCGGTGTTGCGCGGCGCAGCGCCCATGCCAAAGCCCAGGCCAGCGCTGCACAGGCGGCAAACAAAGCCAACTCTTGTGATGCCAGCGCAGGGTTGAGCGAAGCCCACCAAACAGCAGGGTCGTCCATCAAGGCTGGCGTATTTCTCACCATGTTCAGTGCCTCAGGTTGATTAAACATCGGCCAAAACGCGCAAATGCGCTTCAACGCTGCGTGCCAAAGCGCTCAAGTTGTAACCGCCTTCTAAGCAACTGACGATGCGGCCTTTGGCGTATTTTTGTGCGATGTCTTTCATGCGCTGGGTGATCCAAGCGTAGTCTTGCTCGACCAATCCCATTTGCCCTAAATCGTCTTCACGGTGCGCATCAAAGCCAGCGCTGATGAAAATCATTTCAGGCCTGTGCTCATGCAAGCGCGGAATCCACATGCTCTCAATCAGTTCACGCACGTCCATGCCCTTGGTGTAAGCGGGCACCGGCAAGTTGACCAAGTTGCTCGCTTCAGATTGAGAGCCACCATAGGGGTAAAAAGGGTGCTGGAAAAAACTGACCATCAAGATGCGATCGTCCCCCGCCACAATGTCCTCGGTGCCATTGCCATGGTGCACATCAAAATCTACAATGGCCACGCGCTTCAAACCATGGCGCTCCAGCGCATATTTGGCCGCGATGGCCACATTGTTCAAGAGGCAAAAACCCATGGCTTTGTCGCGGCAAGCATGATGACCAGGAGGGCGAACAGCGCAAAAAGCGTTGGCCAATTCACCGGCGAGCACCGCGTCGGTAGCTGCTATGGCCGCACCCACAGATCGCAAGGCGGCATCCCAGGAGTGCACATTCATGAAGGTGTCAGGGTCCAAGGCCGTGTGACTGGGCCCGCCGGCTTGGATATCCTCGCGCAGGGCATCGCTCAAACCGCGCAGCGAGGCCACGTGCATGCGCCCATGCGCCAATTCAATGTCAGACAAGGCAGCAGGGGCTGCTTCACGCCTTTGCAAGGCGTGATCCAAGCCGGTGATCAACAACCGGTCTTCGATGGCGTCCAGCCGGTCGGGGCATTCCGGGTGTCCAGCGCCCATTTCGTGTTTCCAGCAATCGCGGTGGGTGAAGTAACCAGTGGCGCTCATGTGCGTTGTGTTTGGAGGTGGTTGCGTTGACTTGGACAGGGCATGCCCAAGCGCTTGGTTTCCAGCTTATCACGGCTCCTGCAAGGCTACACTTGAAAGCATGCGATTTGATCATTTTCTGTTTTTCTGTGCCCCTGCTGCACCTGCGCCAGCCAAGAAGCCTGCGCTTGGGCTGGCGGGGTTGTTGCTTTGGGTCTGCTGCCTGATGTGGGCGGGGGCTGTGCCTGCGGCGCAGTCCCAAACCCCGACCAATGCCCCCGCCGGCAAGCTCAAAGCCAAGGCTGGCGCCAAGCCTGGCAAAAGCGCTACGGCCGCCAAGGCGGGCCCCTCGTATGCCAAACGGGCAGACACCATGGCCTGGGCTGATGAAATAGCCAAACGCCAGCAACTCGACCCGGCTTGGGTGAAAAAAAATTTAGCCCAGGCACGCCTGATTCCAAGCATTCAAAAATTGATCTTACCCGCCACACAAACAGTTAAAAAAAATTGGCACGCTTACCAAGCACGCTTCATTGAACCGCGGCGCATTCAGGCCGGTGTGAAATTTTGGCAAGCACACCAAACGCTGCTCGAGCTGGCTGAAAAAACCTATGGCGTTCCCGCAGAAATGATCGTTGGAATCATAGGTGTGGAGACTTTTTATGGGCAACACATGGGCACTTTCCGTGTGTTGGATGCGTTGTCCACATTGGCTTTTGATTTCCCCAAAGAGCACCCACGCGCAGCTGAAAGGCAAGCCTTTTTCTTGCGTGAGTTAGAGCAGTATTTTGTTTTGACGGCGCGCGAAAAAATCAAACCCATCAGCCTGCTTGGCAGCTACGCCGGTGCCATGGGCCTGCCCCAGTTCATGCCTTCGAGTTGGGAAAAATTTGCCGTGGATTTCAGCGGCGATGGAAAAATAAATTTATTCAACAGCACTGCCGATGCCATTGGCTCCGTCGCGAATTACTTCAAAGCGTTTGCATGGCAAACCGGCATGCCCACGCACTACCCGGTTCAATTTGACGCCCAGCGCGTGGACATGGACGGCCTGATGGCCCCCGACATCTTGCCCACTTTCAGCGTGGCCAGTTTCACGGCCAAAGGGGCCATCTTAGAAGGCGAGGCTTTGAATCACGCTGGCCCCTTGGCTTTGATTGAACTTTTAAATGGCGATGAAGCCCCAACGTATGTCGCGGGCACTGAAAACTTTTACGCCATCACCCGCTACAACTGGAGCAGCTACTACGCCATGGCGGTGATTGAGTTGGGGCAGGAAATCAAAGCGGCACTGCAGCGATGACCACCGGTCCAACGACATGAACCCCCTGAACCCCAAGAAACTGTTATTGAGCAAATGGACGGCGGTGACGTCCGTGAACGACGATGTCTGGCGGCAGGGATGGGTTTGAGCTGGGGTTGGATAACTTGACCGGCCAATTGCAGCAGCTTAAACAAGGGGCACACCACAATGTGTCGGGTGAACCGACACTTCATGACACGGGTCTGCTGTTGTTTGGACCAAGTCCATACTCAAGCCCCCGTCAAATCAGCCCTACAGCGCTTGATCTTTGGGCCTCGTGAACTTGGGGTGCTTGAGGCCAAGCAAATTGGATTTAGGGCGAATTTATGGTGATTGCTAAAAATCTCGGCGTATGACTGGGTTAGGCCCAAAGCGGACCTAGGCTGCAAACGTCACAATGAATGCAAAAAAAGTAAATCCGTCAGTGGAAGTCTCCAAAATTACGGACTTTTCTCTTTCACTTTGGTACGGCCTGAGGGGGCAGGTCATTTATTCACTTTTTAACCGGACACTACTGAAAGCGGACATATGAATCTGTGAGCGGTATGCACAACAGTCATTTCGTTCTTAACTGTCGATACTCAAAATCTATTTAAGCATCAGGACACAACTTCATGCTTAATAGAGATACACCCTGCAGCACCCGCAGGCATTAAAAAAATCTTGGTGTTTGGCCCGCCGTCGAGCATGGAAATGTCTTTTTTCAAGAGAGCAATCATCTTGAGTCCGACATAAGACTGCTTGGCCACCTCTTCACAACTTTTGGGCCAATAGAATACTGCGTCGTAAGTAGCACCACAGCCATTGGCCTGATTAGGCGCAAAAGTTGCAGAAACATAAGCCGAACCACCCATAGTGATGGGGAACTCAAATACCAGGGGGGCAAGGCGTTGGTCTTGTTGCGCTGTAGGCAATAACCATGCGCCACCAGAACTATCTGTTACACCCATGTTCGTCATCACCTGATTGATACGTGAACTGCACGACAACACACCCTGTGAAACTGCCGAAAGAGTGAAAGGATGAGGTCGTCCAGCAGCGCCCGTCTGTGCTGTCACTTGCGCCATTGCGGCAGAAGCCGGTGCATCAGAACGTGAAGGTGTCTGAGCCGAAGCAGGCGTCATAGTCATCACCACTAAGCACAGATAAAAACAACCCAGGCAATAAGAAATTTTCACAAAAATTCCCGCAAGATTGATAAAAAACCCCGACATGCTTGGCATGTCGGGTGGTGCTGTATCACCGATACCCCCGAAGGGTTATCAGTGACAATCTCAAGGTAAAAGCTTACCAGGACCAGCCTGCGCCAACACCCATTACGGCTTTGCTGCCGCCAGAGTTCATTCCAGTAGCCACTGAAGCACGCACAACACCGTTGCTAGAGAAACGGTAGCTGCCACCCATAGCCAACGCAGCTGAGTTCATGTAAGAACCCAAGCCAACACCAAATGACGTGGTCTTGGTGGTGTCCACACCGGGGATGTTGGCTGCGGCGGCCACACTGGCCACAGCGCTGGAGAACTGACGCACGTTAACTGCATCAAAATCACCAGTTCCGTTGGCAATACCAGTCACCTTAGAAGGAGCGCCATTGTTGCTGAAACTTGCACCATTGCTATTCAAGGTCAAATTGGTTGTACCGCCAGTCATCGAAACCGATGAACCCGTCACAGCCACAGGTGCTGAACTGTTACCAATTTTGGTCGCAGCAGTGCCCGTAGTGTTGATGTTGGTTGTACCTACCAAAGTGGTAGCACCATTCACGTTCAAACTGTTATTCACAGTGGTCGCACCATTTAGCGTGGTTGCACCCGTGACAGCCAAGGTACCACCTACTGAGGCATTTTTCTGCACCTGTAAGTTGCCACCACCGATAAAGCCTGCATCAGGCGATTGCGAAATAACCAAGTCACCCCAAAGTTCGGCAGGCCCAGTTGATGACATAACTAGTGCGTTGATATGAGGTACACCAGCCGAAGTTCCTACCGCGCCTATAACGGCCATGCCACCACTATTACTTATAAAAGTAGAGCTATCAGTGGAAATATCACTAGAGGTAGAGCTACTAAATTGTGAGGTTGTGATTCCACCGTCAGCGGACAAAGCTCCTGTCAGAGTGGTTGCACCCGTTACAGCCAAGGTACCCCCCACCTTAGCGTTGGTCAGAGTGGTTGCACCCGTTACATCCAACGTACCCCCCACCTTAGCGACGTTGAGCGTTGCCACACCCGTTGTGTTTAAAGTTTCGGTTACGATTCCACCAGTGTTTGTGATTCCATTGGTCGTCGTAACACCTGTTACCGCCAATGTACCTGGCACGAGAACAGCTGCACTGCTTGCGCCCAATACAATCTGATTAGGAGCTGTGGTGAGTGCACCTGCACCGATGGCAACTGAACCGTCATGTGCAGCCGATGCACCCGTACCGATCGCAATACTGTTTGTGCCGGCGGCAGTTGGGCCTGCCTGCTTAGCAGTGGCGACCGCGGAACCCAAAGCTATAGAGCCATCGCCTAACGCTTGAGGACCGTTATAAGCACCATCCGCATTGCCTAATGCAATCGACCCGGCGCCAAGCGATCTTACCGAACCTCCGTCAACACCACTTGTGCCCTTTGCTCCGCCCGTACCTGGGGTGCCGTTTTCACCTGTAGTGCCATTCGCACCATTAACGCCGGCGATGGATGCAGTAGTGAGCAGGCCAGAAGCATCGAAAACAGGGGCCGTAGCAGTCGATCCAGCCAAGCCATCTGTACCGGAATCACCAATTTTTCCGTCTGTGCCGTTCACACCAGCGGTGGCAGCCGTTCCAATTCCGGCGTTTCCGATGGCGATGGATGTGAGGCGCTGCGCTATCACGCTGCCGCCATTGCCACCATTGCCGCCGTTACCGCCAAAGCCTCCAGCACCACCTGCGCCGCCGGTGCCTCCTGCGCCACCGGAACCACCGGCGTTGCCCGGGGAACAAATATCAGTTGTGGATACATTGCTGCACTCTGCAGGGGCACCAGAACCACCATTGCCACCGTATCCGCCTAAACCGCCTGAGCCAGCTGCGCCGGCCAAGCCACCAGCAGCACCTTTACCAGCTGAACCTGCGGTTCCCATGACAGTTCCAAGACCTGTGTTGGTAGTGCCAGCTAATCCATTTGTACCAGCAAGGCCTGCAATACCTGCTGCACCCTTTGCACCAGCTGGTCCCCCAGCACCGCCGTTGCCACCAGCTCCACCGTTGGCTTTTGCAGTACCGACCTCTGCAGCGGCCCCGCCCGCACCACCATCTCCACCGTAGCCCCCAGCTATGCCACCGCCTATGCCACCTAATCC
>Ga0214919_10000698_pt1 | contig 57353 bp, 69 predicted proteins | sample LL1503_MetaG_FD_177994 | JGI IMG/M metagenome (GOLD analysis project Ga0214919, IMG submission 177994) | Freshwater microbial communities from Lake Lanier, Atlanta, Georgia, United States - LL-1503 | ecosystem: Environmental > Aquatic > Freshwater > Lake | place: USA: Georgia | collected... | reverse complement strand
GGAAAAGTGTTTAGGGAAAATTTATTAAGGAAATTTTGGAAAAGTATTTAGGGAAAATTTATTAAGGAAATTTTGGAAAAGTGTTTAGGGAAAATTTATTAAGGAAATTTTGGAGAAATAAAGGAATTTATAATTTTTTATTTATTTAAATATATATGACAACTCCTACTCCTTTAACTAATACAATATGGTATGGATTTTTTACTACAGATTTAACAGCTACATTACCAAGTTCTATTTTATCAACACCTGCTAATCTAACATATGAAGTAAATAATTCAAGTAAAGATTTAGGTGTTAATACAAATATATATTTTCAGACGGTAAGTGTTAATTCTGATAATGTTGATACAAATTTAACTATTAATATTGATATTGCTAGTAGACCAAATGTTATGACACTAACTAATTTAAGTTCATTGCCATTTAATAATAATGATGGAACAAATGTATATAGAAATAATGTATTAATAAATTTAACTAAATATCAATATTTAAATTCTACTACAGGTGATGCAATTACATTCCCTCCAACATCCTTTTATATTACTTTAGAAACTGATAATATAAATTTAACTAGCTTCATAGAAGAAAATAAATATATTCCAATTAAAAGTTATTATAAATCGACTGCAATAGAAACTACTTTAGGGACAGTTCCCGGAAGTATTCAGATAGAAATTGGAACTGGCAATATAGAACCAACTTGGGTAAATAATACATATATAATTTATAATCCTTTTTTACCAAATATTTATAATAATTATAAAAGTTTAGGAAATAATAATGCATGTGGATGGATTATTTTTTCTACTAGTTATGATTAAAAATTCGTTTAAATTAAATATTTAATTTTTAGGGGATTCTAAAAAAAAAATATTTGTATAAAGTATAATAAAATGTCAACCGCTCCTTCAAGTATAACAGATAAAAACGGTAATGTATATAAACTTCTTTTCTCAGGATATGTTTGCAGTCAATTTTCTTGTCAAATTAATGCAACTAGTTTAGCAGGTGGAGCAACAAGTGTTAACTTAAATACACTTAATACACCAAATACCAAATCATCAACTATAATTTCACAACAATCACCTATAAGTATGAATATAATTAATGGAACTACTGGTGCACCAGGAACTCCAACTCAGGCACCTGAATCTTCAAATTCAAATGCTGAAGGATATTATATGTATGATTATGAAGGTAATCAACTTTATTTAAACTATTCACCAGATATATCTGAAACTAATAATGGTAATGCAAAAACTGCTAAGTGGTATAACGTTGATCAATGGAGTATTAATACTACTTCTTTTACAACAACCTCTCAAGTTCTTAATGTAAGTTCATCTCCATTAGAATCCACCGTAAAAATAGGTGGATCATCATCATCTAATTCTTATAATTATATTTATTTTGATACATCTACTATATATGGCCCAGATGGTCAAGCTATTGTTACCAATGGTTATTTTACTGGAAGTCAAGATCAAACAGCCTTTATTAATGATAATATATCTATACAATATAATGATCAATCTATAAATGATAGTCCAATTGTTCTTTATAATCAAAATAATAATGGAAACACTAATAATGGTGTTTTTTATGCAATGTGGTTAGGTAGTACAAATCTTTCTGTTGATCCATATAATCCATTTTATCAGCCAAATGTTTTAACTGCAGTTGTTGGTAATAGTAATCTTGGAACTAATAGTAAAGGTCAAGAAATTTCTGAAGTTGCTCCTACAACTATTGCATTAGTAGCAATATATGCTACCAGTACCAGTTCTTAAAACTTTATAAATAATTTCTATATAATGTTCAATATTGATTTTATTATGTCTACCTTTATTGGATTTATTAGGATTTTTATTAAGATAAAATTTAATTAATTCTAAAAGAAATTTATTCATTTAATTTTAAAAATATTTTTTTAAAATAATTATAATTTATTAATTTTAATTATTCTACCACTTAATAATTTATTAATTTTAATTATTCAACCGATTAATTTATATTTTTAATTTTTCTATCACTTAATATATTTTTTATTTATTTATATTATATGAATAATTTAGAATTTGGATTCTGTTCAGTTCTTGCAACAGATTTTTCAACTTATTATTTAGATAATTATAATAATATACCTAATTCTTTAATAGTAAATATTGGTAAAAATTCAATATATAATGGTAATTACAGTAATATATATTTATATAATTATATAGGAAATTATACAGAAAATTGTACTAATATTATTTTAAATATTCCTAAATCTAAAATATATTTAAATAAAAAAAATAAAATTAATTATTTAAATTATCAAGAATGGAACATTCCGATTTGTAGTTTAAAAATTAATAATATTAATATAGTATTTAGAAATATAATTTTTAATCCTATTTTTAAAACTAATAATTTGAATCAATATAATTTAATAAATAATTATAAAGGTTTTACATTTCCATCATCAATCCAATCATGGTATTCAACAACATGTAGTTTTGGTAATTATTTATATTCTTTTCAACTTATATGGGGTCAAGGAGATATTCCCCAAGAATATTATTCAATATGTGGTTTTGCAGGAACAACTAACGTTCAAGCACAAAATCCTTTCACCAATACAAACGGTCCCTACTACAGCACTTACATAACCAGTAATGATAACTATGCAAGTAATTCTGGTTGGATAATTGTATTAGCTGGACCATATGACCCAACCCTTGTCAACCCTCCCTATCTTGAAGATATTTAAGTTTATATTGTATCATTATTTTAACAACTTAAAAATAATGGATGTGCTTATATTAGCAGCTGGTTTATCGTCACGCCTATCTAATTATACACACGATATAATACCCAAATATCTTATTAATCTAGATAATAATACAGGTCTTTATTATCTAATTGATTATTGGAATAAATATTCAGAAAATATCTATTTAGTAATTCATTCCAAATTTAATTTAATTACATCCTTTTATATTAAGGAAATTTTATTCAAATACGAATCTAAGATAAAAATTATTAATTATGATAATAGTGATGGAACTGCTTTTACCTTATCCCATATTCTTAACAATGATTTAAAAAATATATCTTGTGATAACCTATTAATTACCTGGTGTGATCTCTATCCTGTAGGAAATATTAATTTTAAGAAAATAAAGAAAAATCGAGCTTCACCTAATAATATTCATATTTTTACTTATGGTAATAAATGTCGTTATCATTTAGATAAAGATAATAATATTGTTCACTCGCCCGGTTCAGATGGAAATATTATAGGAATTTATTATTTTCAAAACTATAAGAAATTTTTATTAGATGCTGAGAAATCATTTAATAATGATATTGTAATATTTTTATCAGAAATAGGTACAATAAATAATATTCAATTAGAATTTATAGTAGATTATGGCGATCAAGAAAAATTATTAACTATTTTAAATTCATCTATTAATAACAAATTAAATTGCAGATATTTCAATTCACTTACTGTTATTCATTCTAATAAATTATTAAAAAAAGGTTTAGAAGAGAATGGTAAAAAGATTATTCAAAAAGAGATAGAATGGTACAGATATATTAATAATCTAGAAGATAGGTCTTTTATTCATTATTTGCCTCATATATATGATTATTATGATTCCGCTTATTTAATGGAATATAAAAAAGCATGTATACCTCTATATCAATATTTTAATAAATATCAGAAATTAATAGATTCATTAGAATCATTTCAAGAGAAATCAATAAAAATTGCTGAATATAATATTATGAAAGTAACTATTTTAAAAAATATAATGGATAAAATTGATTTACTACATTCTAGTGATACAATATATATGTCTAAAAAAATATTTGTTAATAATTTAAAAAAAGAGATATTTGACAAGGTAATTCAACGTAAAAAAAATATAGATAGTTTATTAAACTATTTTGGTCCAATTACAATAGTTAACAATATTAATATACTATCTTTTGATAATATTTTAAATAAATGTAAAAATATACTAACTAATTATTATGAAACTATGGATGAATACAAATATTCAATTATATTAGGTGATTGTACATTTTCTAATATTTTAATTGATCCAGAAAATATTTCTAATATTTTTTTTATAGATCCAAGAGGTTATTTTGGAGAATCGAAGATACACGGGCCAATAGAATATGATTATGCGAAAATTTTATATTCATTATCAGGATATGATCAATTTAATAATGGATATTTTAATATAAAATCAATAAATAAAGAAAATTATTCTCTTGAAATAGATATAAAATCTGTTGATATTGAAGATAAGATAAAGAATTACTATTTTAATAAAGTACATGAAGCATTTGTTGTTATTATTTGGTTGTCATTAGCAGAATATTGTAAAAATGATATATGGAAATGTTTGGCTGCGTACTATAATGGAATGTATTTGGGGACAAAAATATGAGGAAACCTGGGTTTCCTCACTTTTAATTAAAAAAATTGAAAAATATATTTATCTGAATTATTTTTATTAACCAATTTCTTAAAATAAAATATGACAGAAGAATTACCATACATCATATATAATGTTTGTGAAAAAAATTTCAAAAATCAACTTGATTTAAAAACATTTAAATTATGTAAATCATCTATATCAATAAAATTTAAATATATAAGTGTTTATTGCAAAGATAAAAACGATGACTTAATAATAGTTTATGAGGATAGCGATAGAACAAATAACATTTCCGTTCATATTGATAATAAATGTATATATGGAGGAAGTATTGATACAATTTATGAATCTATCTATAATTGTATAAATATGGTATGATTTATAAATCTTTTTTATAAAAATTATAATAATAATCTTCCGAATTAAATTTTTAAATTAATATATTTATCTTTATTTTTTTTTCCATAATGTTTCCATATATCTGATCTACAAAATATACAATTATGATTCGTTTCTAACCATTTTTCTATACATTTTTTATGAACAACATTCCCACATGTTTGACAAAATAAATTTTCAGTATCATTAAAATTATCAAAACATATAGGACAATCATCCTCTGTTATGCATTTATCAAATTTATTTAATTTAAAAGAAAAATCATCATCATTTATTGACATTTTATTCATATATTTCTCAATTAAATCTATATTTTGAATTGAATGATCTAATAAAATACCTGAATTAATCTTGTCCAATTTATTCTTTAAATCAGTTGATTCTTCTTCATTTAGCATTTTATTCTCATAAAATTCTGATCTATTAAATTTTCCAATTTTATTGTAAATAAAACATATATGTTTACAATATATATTATAATTTTTAGCATGACTTTTCATATCTGGACAGTTACAAAAGAATGATGAATGTAATTTATTAGACGATTCAACTTCTTCGTTATTAGAATTATTTGTAAACCATTCTATCGTATATACATTCTTAGTTGATCCTGATATATAAAATTTATTTTCTGCAAATTTTAACAAAAAAAAATCTTCGTATTTAAGTTTATCTAATCTTTTCTTCTGCTGAGTATTCATATATATATTGATTTTATTTATCTTTATATTCTGGATTTAATTATTTTATTATAATATTAATTTTTATATTATCACAATAATTAGAATATATAAAAAAAATAATGGATATTTTATTATAGAATAATATAGTCATAAAGATAACTATCTGAAGCTAAAACGAGTGAAAAGATTACATTGCCATTTCATCATTTGGGTATTTTTCTAGTTTGCTAGATGAGCTATTTCCCATTTGATCTCGTACCACTACTAAAAAGAGATTTTAATAATCTCTGATGCTTGCCTTCACGTGGCGAAGTGGATAAAGTATCTATAATAGGAGAAAATAGAAAAGCATAAATAATAATTTTATTGTTTAATATAGTAAAATTACAATTTATAAAAAGACGATATTATTAATTTAACATACATCAAATCAGTTCTAATAACATATTTAGTTCAACTTATTAAAGCATTTACCTCATGTTCTATTTTTTGATATTATACTATAATGATATAGATGAAAAATCTATTATTGATATTGTAGATCTTGGTTTTTTTTTAGGAATATCTAAAAAATAATGATACATATTCAATTAAAGAACAAGTTTTTTTATATGAAGTCATTAAATGATAATAAAATAGTAGTTGAATTTTGTGTGAAAATCGATAATTAAATTCAAAATATTTTTATCAAAAATTTTTATAAATTTATAATTAACTAAACTTTTGAGAAATTTAAAATTAAAAAAATATTTTATTTTTTAATCTTTTTTTTACCTTTATAACCACCGTTTGAAATATAAAAAGATGTAATATTATAAATAACATAATAAATAAATATGCATAATAGAATTATAATAATAATTAATAGAAATAATGTGAAAAAAGATTTATTATATATAAAAGAATTAAATTTAAAATATATATTTTTGTAAAAGTCTTTTCTTAATTCTAAATTAATATTTACATCTTTATAACCTAATTTAATTAAAATATTATCCATATAGGAATTTGCAAAACCATGGAGAAAAAAAGGATTTTCATTATTATAAAAAAGTGTATTATCTTTTATAACTAATTCTTTTGTATGAATATTACCATAATAATTTCCAATAGATAAAAATAATTCAGATTTTTTATCAATATATATTTCTCTAGGATTTTTATTACAATATTCTATTAAAATCATTTGATCGTCTTTTAATGGATCATTTAATGTATATAAATGATTAATTATTTTTATTAAGTCTTTTACAAAACCTATATATGTTCCAGCATTTAATGGCATATTATTACATTTTCCAAAAAATGGTTGAATAAAATTTTTATGAATAAAATTTAAATGTCTTTCATAACCAACAATTATTTTACATTTTTCTTCTTTTTTAATTTTATAAAATATTTCTGACATTTCATTTAAATTTCTTGTACAAATAACATCGTATCCATCAACAAAACAAACAATATCATTTGACGATAACGTATTCAAATATTCCAACATTAATTTATATCTCCATGAAAATCCTTGCCATTTTTCTCCATATCCCAAAACAACTAACTCATTATTATTATTATTAATAGATTTTTTTAGATAATGAAAATAATATTTTGGATCTGTAGCAACAGTTACTATTTTTAATTGTGACATTATTATATATAATAATATATATAATAATATAAATTTCTAATATTTTTATTGTAAATCCTAGTTCTTTATTTGTTTTTAGAAGGTGAATAGCAAAACCCTATTTATTTTAAGCATATATATTTATCTATAATTTATAGATAAAGAATTATTAAGTTATATTATACTTAATGAATTTCTTAATACATTCTTCTAAAATAACTTCTTTCTTAAGTTTTTCATTATCCTTGATAAATTCATATTTATCTGTATCTAGTTTTTTAACACTCCATCCGTCATTTAATGCATTAAATATAAATATCATTTTTTGAATATCATTATATTCGATATTATTTTCATTTTCCATGCTTTATAAAATTTATTTACAAAATTTATAAAATATATATCCGTATTTAAAGTTAATTCTATAATAATAATCTATATATGATATCAAGGTTCAAGCCTATTTCAAAAACTATTAGCAAGTCTACCTTGTCAAATGATAATATTACGATAGATGCTAAACATTCTGATATGATAAATTATTTTAAAAGTTTACAAGATTCAGTTCCATCTTTAAGAGAAGAGTTAAAAAATTTAGTAGCAGAATATAATACTAGAGATATTAATAGAAAAACGGATATAGATTATATTTTGTATAGAGATAATCTTAAAGAAAAAATTCTTGAAATAAAAAATAAAATTAATAGTATTCTAAATAATGAAGAGATGAATAAATATTATTTAGATGTAGGTCTTTTATTACATTCTTATTATGAAAATATTGAAAATTCTAAAAATAATGAAAATAATCATTCTGAGAGTTTTGAAGAAAATTTGCTTAATTATGATAATTTTGAAGAAGATATATCAGAAGAAGAATCTCTTAGTGATGAACCAAAAAAGGATAATTATAAGAGTGTTATAAATTTTTTTCAAAATAGAGAGAATAATGAATTGGAAGATACTGATAAAGAGAAGGATGTTGTGAATGGGAAAAATGACGGTGTTTATACAAGTATGAAAATTAGTGACTTTGTAAAAGAAGAGACTAGATTTAAGAAAAAAGATTTCCTTGATGAATATTTGCAAAAGATAGATCCTAAATATGAGGCTAAAATAAAGGTAGATATTAATATTTGCAAATGTCCTGCTTGTAATACTGAAATGACGCTCTATCCATCAGATGGTATACAGATCTGTGAAAATTGCGGCGTTCAGGAAAATATATTGATAGAAAGTGATAAACCATCCTTCAAGGATCCTCCAATGGAAGTTTGTTATTTCTCGTACCGTAGGATCAATCACTACAACGAGTTGAACATAAACGACAAAAAATGTATTAACGAATACCTGAAATATATTTATAATAAATTCAATTTATATAATTTATTTCAAATATTTCACATATATTTTTAATAAATTAAAAAAATTTGATTTATAAATCATTAAGTAATTTAATTAATATTATATAACCAAAAAAAATATAAATAAAAATGCAAACAATTACAAACTCTAACACAAACTCAATCTTTAAAAACGAAGATATTAATCTAGAAGAAGATCTACATAATGGACAGATATATTTAATAAAAAATAAAACAAATGGAAAATGTTATATTGGTCAAGCTATGTGCTTTACTGGTAGTAATAACAATCGTTGGGGAACTTTAGGAAGATGGAAATCTCATATCAGAGAAGCAACGAAATCAAATCAAGATCATTGTGTTTTATTAAATAATGCAATTCGAAAATATGGTGAAAATAATTTTGAAGTGATTACTTTAGTAAAATGTAATAAAGATGATCTAGATGAATGGGAAATTAAATATGTTACTCAATATAATTCTGTGCAACCTAATGGATATAATATAAGATTTGGTGGATATAGTTCTAAAAATAATGAAACTACAATTCAAAAAATGAAAGAAGCTCATACTGGAAAAGAACATTCTAAAGAAACTAAAGATAAAATTGGAAAAAATCAGATTGGAAATAGAAGAAATGGAATAAAACGAAAAAATGAAGAAGATAAAGATTTACCTAAATATATAAATGCAGTAAGAAAAAATAATATTATTAAAGGATATTATATATGTGGTTTTCCAATAGGTACTGATAAACCTGAATATTTAAAAGATATTTATTTTTCAATTACAAAATATAAATCTAAAGAACTAACATTAAAAGCTGCTATTGATCAATTAAATGAATTAAATGAAAAATATAAATATATTGAAGAGGAAATAAAAACTATAAAAGAGAATAATATTAAAATTTCTTCTAAAGAAAAGAAAGAAAATTCACTAAAAGAAAAATTACCAGAATTTATTTATCCAATTATAGAAGACAATAAAATTAACGGCTATTATGTAGATAATATATTAGATAATAAAGGAAAGAAATATCCAAGAAGAACATTCAATGAATTAACTAATAGATGGAATTTAAGCCAATCTAAAAAATTTGTTGAAATGTTAAAATATATTAATGAAAATAACATTGATTTAAAATTTTTTGATACTGAAAATTTAGATGTAAATAATATTGAAAAAGCATTTTATGGCAAATATTATCTTCCAATGCATTTTAATATTTTTAGACAAAAAGGTGAAATTCTTGGATTCTGTATAAATGGCTATCCGTGTGATAAATTTAAAGATGGTAAATATAAAAAAGAGTTTCGTTTAAAAGGTAGATCTCTTGATGAGGCATATGAAGAGGGAATTGAGGAATTATATGATTTAAAAAATGGTTATATTGAAATTAAATTAAAAAATAAATAAATTTTGTCGTTAAAAAAACTGCTCGTAAAAGCAATCTGCAGGAGTAATGATCTGATAAACAGTATTGCTAGTCTTATTTATAAAATAATCTTATATCTTAATTCACGTTATTCAGAAATAATATTATAATAAATAAGGCAACACATCCAAATTGCGGGAAGGTCCTTAGAGCTTTTTCTACTACTTTATTGTACGAAAGTATGATAAATATCCGGGGTAATGACCTAGGATAAAGTAACAACGAAAAAGATTGGATAATCCGCAGCCAAGCACCTAAGTTCGCTAATGATAAGAATATGGTGAAGGTTCAGAGACTAGATGGTTGTGGGTCTGAGAAATTTTATCAATTTCTATGATGGCTTAAGGTATAGTCCACACCTTAGTGAAATCTAAGGGGCTAATGGGTTAGCACAATTTCAAGCAAAAGAATCAACAGATATACCTAATGAGGTATATGAAAAAATATTACAAGAGATTAAAAAAGAGAGAATTACAAATCTAGAAAAATTAGATACGCGAAAGATTCGCCAATATCTAAAAAAAATTAAATTAAACAAATATTATGATCATGCAGCTCATATATTATATCAAATAAATGGTGTACAGCCACCATGTATGAGCAAAGAATTAGAAGAAAAATTAAGATTAATGTTTAAAGAGATACAAGGACCATTTATGGAAGTGTGTCCAAAATCTCGTAAAAATTTCTTAAATTATTCCTATGTATTACATAAATTTGTTGAATTATTAGGGTTAGATGAATATAAGATATATTTCCCTTTATTAAAAGATAGAGAAAAATTACATCAAACAGATATGATCTGGAAAAAAATATGTGATAAATTAGGTTGGCATTTTATAAAATCTATTTAAAAATAAATTAAAAATAAATTTAAAAAAATGATTTTTTTTGAATACTCGTTAAGTCAAAAAATCTTATTAAAAATATTTAATGAGATTAAATAAAATGAATAATTTACCAACTATAGTTATTAGCGAAATTTTGATCAAATATTTAGATATAGTTGATCAAAAAAACTTTTTTGATATAAATAAAAATATCAATAAAGAAGTAAAAATATATTATTTCAATAATTATTATTCAAAAGAATTTATGAATAATTATATTTTTAGAAAAAATATATTAGATAAATTAAATACAAAAAAAAGATTAGTACTCAATATACGTAAGCCTATTTATTATTTATCCAATAATGAATTAAATAATATTTCAAATGTTTATAGTTTATCTATAATTTTTGATTATTGTAATGATACTATAGGAGGAAACGTACATTTATTGAAAGATATCCCTAATTTAAGTTTAGTAAATTGTAGATCTATTACAGATGCTAATATATTTAATAGTGCAATTAATTTAAATTTATCAGGATGTCTAATTAATAACGTAAGTATGTTAGGAAATCTATACAGTTTAAACATATCAGGATGTATTTATATTAATGACGTTAGTATGTTGGGTAAAATCCATAATTTAAATTTGTATAATTGTATAAATATTAGAGATGTAAGTAAATTAGGATCAGTTCATACGCTTAACTTATCTTTATGTCCTAATATAAGAGACGTAAGTAAATTAGGAAAAGTGCATAATTTAAATTTATCAGGATGTATAAATATAAAAGATTTTAGTATGTTAGGATCTGTTCATATATTAAATTTAGCTAATACATCTATAAGGGATACTAGTATGTTAGGCAATGTATATACATTAAATTTATCAGGTTGTAATATTAAAAATGTCAGTATGTTAGGATCAGTTCATAATTTAAATTTATTGAATTGTCCTGTATCTGATATTAGAATGTTAGAGACTGTTAATACTCTTAATGTATCATTCTGTTCTAATATAAAAGAGGATGATTATATATATTTAGAAAAGAAGGTCAAGAATTTAATCGCTAAATCAATAAGATTAATAAAAAAAAATTGAAAATATTTTATTCTTGTAATTAATTTTTAAATTAATATTATAAATATCCAATAATAAAAATGAAATTTATTATATTATTCGTTAGTATTTTAATAATTTATTCGCAAAAGAATCAATATTTTCATTTTTTGAGGAAGCATACTATTTATAGTGAATTGAATAATTTATTTCAATCAAATATTAAAGAACCTGTTATTTTAAATGGAATTAAAACATCCTATAAAAAAACATTATGTATATCTTATTCTTTAACTAACAATATTTTATTTAAAGAATATTCTTTAAATAAATTTATTAAAGATGTACCTCATTTAAAATATGAAAATGCTATTATATATATTAATGATTTTTTAGTTGGTAATGGTAGAGTATTTAATAATTATGAAGAAAATCTATTATTGTCATTAAAGAAAACAACCAATTTAATTGTTTTTGAAAGTGAAAATATTGAATGTATTCCAATTAAAAATAATAAAATTACTAAAAATTTTAAGATTCTTCAATTCCCTATATTGAATAAATTAGATTTAATTCATTATATATATGATGTAATTTATTATCAAAAATATAATGATGATCTATTTCTATTGAATTGGAATCAATATGATTTAGATGATTTAAATTTTGAAAAAATAAATATTTTATTATTTGAATTAGATGATATGCTAAATAATGAAATAGAATTTAAAATAATTCATAATAGAGTAAATAATATTATCGAATCTTTTAAATATTAATATTACCATAAGTCATATAAGGATATGGATAACTGCTATAAAATTTATAAGGATACATATAAGGCTCTCTATATACTGGATATCTATAAAATGTTAATGGATCTGCACCTGTATCCATATAATTATAAGGTCCATATGAATAAGTTTCAAATTTTTCTATACTATTATTATTGTAAAGATATACACATGCTAATAGAATAACTACTATTAAAACATAATAATTCAAGTCAGTTAATAAATATAATATTCCTCCTATTAATAAAATAGTTATGATAGATTTAATTAATAAATTCATATATAAATTATAATTATATTTTTTTTTAATATCAATATATATTATATAATGATATTAATAATTATTTTTATATTTATATTATTAGTTATTATTGCTGTTTTTGCATTAAATAGTAATTATTATTATAATAATAATTTAGAACAAAATATAGAAGCAGGATGTAAATATAAAAGATATGGATGTTGTAATGATAATTTAACAACTAAGCTTGACCAAAATGGAACTAACTGCAGAGGATTTTAAATTTTAACAATACCGTGTAATATAATCATTGATATAAATATAGTTAATATTATTATTACAACGCTTAAAATAATTCCCTTCATATTATTATCTTTATTTAATATTCTTTCTACCATAAACCCAAAGAATCCGGTTGATACATATTTATTTAATGAAATATTACTATTTGCATCATCTAAAATATCTTTTGATAATAAATTTTCATAACCTAACATATTTAATATTAATTTTAATTCATCAACTCCTATCAATCCCCATGGAGCCGAATAATCCTTAAAATTATCAAATTGATTTAATAAATCTGAACTAAAATTCGTATTTTTATTATCAAATAAAATATATAATATAGACATTATAAAATATCTGATAAATCTAACACCAATTATTATAATAGGATATATATAAAAATATTGAATACCTACAACAAAATTAATAATCCATAAAATTGGCAAAGATAAAATTGCAAAAGAACCAAAAATTCCATTAAGAATATTCCATTGCATTAAATTAATTCCAAAAATCTTTTTAAAAAAATATAGAATACTAGCTACTATAATAAATATTGCAGTTGTTAAAAAAGTTTTTCTAACTATTTTATTTTCTTCTTGGTTGGTGTCTATTTTTGATACAGTTTCTTGATTATCTATAAATAACATTAGCGGAGGTTTATTTAGCATATATTTTTGATCAGTTGAATTAAAAAAAGGAACAAAAGCATATAAGAAATAAATAAACATTGTAATAATAATTAGTATTATTCCTGTTATACATGCAAATGGTATTGCTCCTAAAGATGCCTTATCTAAAGTAAATAATACTAAAACAAAACCATATATTAATATTATAAATATTGCAAGAATAAATATATCTAAACTTTTTGAACTATTAATTTCATTAATTCTTTTTTGATCTTTTTCTCCATAAGAATTATTTGTAATATTATAACTTTCCATAACAGCAATACTTTTACATACTATATTATTAAATACAACAATTAAAATTATCATTGGTATAGCTAATCCTAAAAATAATCCTATCCAATAAGTTATTGCAGCAACTTTTCTTTTAGCAACAATATTAAAAATATTAATTGCTACATCTAATGATCCAATAAAACCTGAAATTAATAAATACATCGTAATAATAAAAATTACAATAAAAAATATTTTTAAATTTGCAAATTTTTCAAAAATACTTTTTATAGAATTAGATGTCATTAAATTAAAATCAGAAGACTTATAAACTTGATTTCTACTCTCTTCTAATTGACATGTTAAATATTGAATTTGATTAACTAATTTACTTTGACTATTTGCACAAGATTCTTGTACAGCTGAAGTTAATGTATTTGTTAAAAGCCCATTTTTAGCTAAAAAAAAAGGAACGTTTAAAGAGGTAGTATTTGGTGGAATATAATTAGTAAAATTTTTAGGATTATATATTCCTTCATTATTATCTAGAGTTGATCCGTTATTAGTACAATTTTGTTTTAAATTTGTTTCTAATGTATTATATGAATTATAATTATAATTTACTTCATTTTTATCAGAACTAGTTGATTCTGTATCATAATAACCTATTATAGGTAAAGTAGGCATTCCTGCTATATTAATAGAACTACTAGACATATATTAATATATTATGATATATTATTTTTTATTAAAAAATATCTAAATTTTAGGCAAAAGATATTTTGAAAAAAAGTAAATAATTATAGAAGTAAAAATTACAATTAGAATATAAGCGATAATAAATTTTATATTAAATAAAAGATTTGAACCACCTGTTATATAACAATTTAAATTTCCTAATATATTTATTATAAAAACTACTTGATATAGAATATTATACCAAGATGGACTCGATAATAATCCAAAGACAGTTGAATTATAAAAATATATGATAGGTAATAATATTATAAAAATTATTATAGAATATAAAAGACCTAATCCTTCATCAATTAATGATTCTTTGTCATTAATATTTTTATATTTATCTTCAAAATAAGATGAATCTAATCCTAATGTAAAATATTTCCATATCCAAGATTCTCCTCTTAAATTTTTTAATAAATGGTTAAAATTTTTATTAGATGTTAATATATATTGAGTAATTAACCAAGGTGACCCAATAGGTTTAGCGAAAACTATCCATGTTGAAATAAATCGTAACAGATAAGCAAATATTTTATTGCTATATAATCTTGTCTTATTATTAAATAAATCATAAGTTATAATATTATAATCATAACCAAATAATATTCCATCCTTTAAATTTAAATTTTCTTTAAATTTTTCAATATACTTACTTACAACCTCTTTTAATTGAGGTTTATATTCTTCATCTATTTCTTTATTATATAATAATTCATTTAATGCTAATTTAGAATCATTTACATAATTTTCATTAATATTATTTGTAATTACTAAAGTATTATTAATATTTTTTAATAATTCTAACATTTCAATTTTTTCTGAATTAAATTCTGAATCAATTATTTTTTTTCTTATCTCATCAATATATTTTAAATCTAAATTAATATTTGTATTTTTTAATAATTCTTCAATTTTTTTATAAATTTTATTATTTTTTAAATTATTAAAAATTTCTTGATTTGTTTCATAGTCTAATTTAAATTTAGGATTATATTTTTTAAGTAAATCATGAGAAATTCTTAATAAAGCTTTTTCAAATTGAGCGTAAATTTTATCATTAAATTTATATTTCTCTATAAGTTGAAAAATCAATAAATCAACATTAAATTGTAATGGTAAAACATAATTAGCTTGACAAGTATAATAATTAAAACTTTCATTATTAATACCCATAATTGGAAAAAGATTAATTCCTTCATCATTTTCTGATTTATTTTGTACTATAGATAAAAACGATCCTAATAACCATAATACAATAAATGAAATTATTGGACCAAAAGAATAAGTAATAAAGTCAGAATACATATTTACATTTGTTCCTATTTCAAATTGAGTTAAATAACTATATAACATAACCCCTGATGGTAATTGATTTAAATTAAAGCGTTGAATTACTTGATAGCAACATATTTCAAGCAATTCATTATACTCCGTAAAATTAGTATTATTATTTGACGTTGCTTTATATTGATTATAAATATTACTCTTTAAAGGTATTGTTAATTTAACACGCAAAATATAATTAATTGCTAAAAAAGATATAATAGCACTAATAAAAAATAGGGTAATATGATTTAATTTATTGAATAATACAAAAAATATAACATATATTAAAAATGTAAACATTAAAAAAAGAATACCAGCTTTTGAAAAGAAGTGAGAATAAAGTGTATTTAATTTTACATATAAATTAATAAATGATATAACACCAATTGATAATGTAATAAAACCTAATTTATAAAATCTAGGGTATAAAAAATAGAAAGGTATAAGTAATCCTATAATTGATGTTGTAATGCTACTATAATTAGAAGTATTAATAAATATATTTTCATAACAAAAGCTATTAACTATTTTTGATAAATAATTTTGAGTTTCTGTTAAATTATTAGGATTTAATTGAGAATTATTTGTATTATATTGTAAATAATATATTAAATCATTCGTTGAAACTGCAGATGGATTATTTCTTAAATTATTTTCTATACTAATAATCATTTCATTATTTGACATCTATAGATAAAATAGAAATAAAATATATTTTTATTTCTAATTAATTTTATTTAAGTATAATATGATTTACTTAACCAACTAATTTTATTCCAGTAAACTGAGAACCTATTCCAAAACCAGTTCCAACTCTTGCAGCATTTGATATTTGTGGGGTATACATATCTAAAATTGCAAAAGTAACTGATGCAGTAATTGCGATGATAATAATCTGATCCATACTAAGTTTAGCAGTAAAATAACATGCTAATCCGACTGCGGTACCTTCCATTAAATATTTAAGTATTCTTCCTAAAATTTCAGCGAAATCAATATCCATTTATATTTAATATAAATATTTTTTTTTAGATAATTTAATAAATTAACTTAAAGATAAAAATATAAAATATCGTATATTAAAATGACAGAACAAGTTAAAGAAGATTTCTTAGAAGTTGATACTAAAATTCCTGGACAAAATTACGTTTGTTTATCATTCGTTTCTCCTGAAAAAATATTAAAACAGAAGGAAGTATTTTTTATGACTAAATTTTTAGATTATATTGTAAATGATCAAGAACAAATTGTCCAGGATATTAGAACTAAAATTTTGAATAAAGAAATTGTAACTAATTATGATACTATGAATAAACTTTATGGCGATTGGAAATATTCTAGAACTACAGATTTAGAAGCAGAATTCTTTGAAATCAATGAATATAGAACTAGTATGAGAGGTTTAAAAGTAAGAGGTGTATATGACTCTCATAAAGAAGCTAGTGTTAGAGCACAAGTTTTAAGAAGAAAAGATCCATCTTTTAATGTTTTTATTGGACAAGTTGGATATTGGTTACCATGGGATCCTGAATGTGAGACTGTACCTGAACAAGAATATCAAGAGTCACAATTAAATGATTTAGTTAAAAATTATAAAGATAATCTAGATAATAGAGATATTCTTTATGATCAAGTAAAAAATGAGAGAATTGAAAAAGCTAAAAGAGAAGTTAATTCTAAAAAAGAATCTATTAAATCACAAAATCAAGAAAATATTATTCAAGTTAATGAAGAAGAAGCTATTAAAAATATTGAAGAATTAAGAAATATAGTAGATGAATCTGATAAGCTATATTATGAAAATTTAAAAAAGAGTGAAAATAATTCTAATATTGCTTCTTCTAAAGTAGAAGATCCTAATAATTTTAAAGTTGAATCAATGGAATCACTACAAGAAAATGATCCATGGTTAAACAGAAAAAATGAAAGTTAATTTTTTCCATTTATATCGTCATATATATTCTATATAGATTTATATATTTAATATGAATATTTAATAATATTAATTAATATTTATCAATATTTTATTTTTCTATAAATAAATAGTAAGAAAATAAAAATCTTTAATTTTATTTTTTATTTATAACTCCTAATATTTTTTGTTGCTCTTCTAATAATTGTTGAATAGTTTTAGTTTGATTTTTAATATTATCTGAATTAATATAATTATTTTTTCTCTTAATTTTTAAACAACCACACATTTTTTTCTTATAAATAAAACGAAGATATTATTTATAAGAATTACTTTATTAAAAAATATGATATAAATAATCTTGTTATTTAATCTTCATATACAATTGGTTTTCTTAAATCATCATGCGGTATATTTTGAAATTTATCTTCGTTTACTGATTGAAGATTAAGTTTATTAGGATTATAAATTGCAAACTGTGATTCTAAATTATCAAATCCAATAATTCCATTCATATTACCTCCGTTCATTGGTAATTCATTCTTATATTTCCAATTATCAGGATTCACTGTTGATTCTCTACCATAAGATACTACGTTGCAAGGTTGTTGTGAATGAGTATCAATTGATACAGTATCTTTCATTTTTTTTAAAGTATCAATTGAAGTTGATTTTAATTCATCTTCATTTAAATTATCATAGTTTATTTTATAAAATTTACTTATATCTGCAACATTTGATTCAAAATTAGGTACATTATCATTTCCTAAATAACTATTGGATGCTTCTACTTTAATTAAATTTTTATTTTCAAATTCGACTTCTTTTGTAATTTCATCTTCCTTAATATACTTCATTAATTTTTTCTTAAATTCATCATCACTACTACTATTATTATTGTCTGTTAGAAAACTAATACTATTTTCTTTAACATCAGTAAAATTTTCAAATTTTGTTTTATTTCCAATTACAACACTATAATTAATATTTAATATTATAATATGAAGTATGAATATAATAATAATACTATTTATTATAATTCTAATATCCATAATTTATATATATATAATAGAAAATAAATAATAAGAATATACCTTAAAATCATATAAAAATATGTTTACATCTTTTTTACATTTCAATTCTTTCAAAAAGTAAAAAAAAATTGAATTATATATATTTAAAATGATTATGATATAAAGATTCATATTATGACACGAAAATTATGTATTGATAAATTTAACTCATTATTAAATGATATTAATATGTCAACAAATATAGAAGATAGTATTTATAATTATACATTAAAACAATCTGAACTAAAAGGTATAGAAGTTAATATTGATAATAAATTTTTTAGAAGAATTTATGTAAATAAAATTATTACTTTATATAATAACCTTGACAAAGAATCATATATTAAAAATAAAAATTTTTTAAATTTAATATATGATCCTATTTTTGATATTAAAAATATTGCATTTTTATCTCCACAAGAGATAAATAAAGAACATTGGAAGAAATATTTAGATAAACAGTTAGCAAATGATGAATTTTTATATTCTAGAACAACCGGTATCCGTACATCTGAATATAAATGCAGTAGATGTAAAAAAAAGGATTGTACTTATTATCAATTACAAATAAGATCAAGTGATGAACCAATGACAACTTTTGTAAATTGTTTAAATTGTGGAAATAGATGGAGTTTTAATTAAATAATATTTTGATTATAATAATTCCATAATAATAAATCTATTACTAAATGATGAAATAGTAAATAATATAAAAATATTATTGATATATTTTTTAATATTTTATATTTTTCTTCTTTTAAATTTTTAATTAAAAATATAAAATATAAATTTGCAACACATAATACAAATAAAAATAAAATATTTAAAATTTTAATATTATAATATGAACTTATTATCCATAAAATAGTACATATTACTATTGTTATTATATTTATAAATATTTTATCATTATCTTCTTTTGTTAAATTTGTTTTTAATAATATATATAAATAAAAAATTAAAAATCCAAATATACATATTAAAGCTGAATATTTAAATAAATTATTATTTAAATTACCAATAAATTTTATTAAATTAGTTTTATAAAAATAATAAAATACAAATAAAAGAATCATAAATGTCAAAAATAATATTATACTATATGAAATTGGAAATCTCATAATATATATTTATATTATCTATATAAAAAAAAAATATGTTTAGTAATTGTTTAATTATTTTTATCTAAAAGATTACCTATATAAATAATATAACTTAAAAACATTAAGATATAATTATTTATAAAAATGGAAACAAAAAAATTATTAATTATGTTATTTATAGCAATCATTATAGGAGGTGGTTCATACTTTGCATGGAAATATTATTTTAATAAACCTGTTATTAAATCAATTGAAACTCTTGATGAAAATATAAAAACGAAAATAATTTCAAAAGATGATATCTCGATTGATAATTTAAAACCAATAAATTTTGAAGATATAAATTCACAGCCTTATTTTGATATAATGATTGGGGATGAAGAGGTAGGTAGAATAATATTTCAATTGTTTGATGAAGAGGTTCCTAAAACATGTAGAAATTTTAGATATTTATGTTCATATGGTATATTTAATAAAAATAACCCATCTTACACAGATACTTTATTTCATAGAGTAATAAAAGATTTTATGTTACAAGGAGGTGATATAACAAGAGGTGATGGAACTGGAGGATATAGCATCTATGGAGAACAATTTGAAGATGAAAATTTTAATTTAACACATAATCAACCAGGTATGTTATCAATGGCAAATTCAGGTCCAAATACAAATAATTCCCAGTTTTTTATTACTATTAAAAAAACTCCTTGGTTAGATAATAAACACGTAGTTTTTGGTATTATAATATCCGGATTTGATATAGTTAAAAAAATAGAAAGTATAGAAACAGATAATAAAGATAAACCTATAAAAGATGTAAAAATAATTAAATGTGGTTTATTATTTCCTGAAAAAAAATGATTTATATTGTTATCTGAAAATTAGTTCATTCATAATTTAATAACAAATTATACAATGAATTACAAAGAAAATTTTAAAGAAACATCATTTAATGCAATTTTGCCAAATTTAAAATATAAAAATAAAAAAATATATGTTATTTTTAAAGATCCATTAAAAATTATTAAAAATAAAGAAATAAAATATTTAAAAGAATATTATTTGGGAGATATTTCATTAACTGGTAAAATATACTGTATGGGAATTGAAATTAATTGTAATATTATAGAAAAAGAATATGAAAATGGATTAGAAGTTAATATTAAATATTTAGATAATCCAAATATTAATCGTGATCATATGAAAAAATTTGCAAGATGTTTAGAAGCTAAGATATTAGATATTAATATTGAAGATGATGATGAATCTGAATATTCTGAAGAATTTAATTATGAAGAAGAATATAGAAATAAATTTAATACTAAAATAAATGAATATAATGATGAATATGATGATTATGATGATAATTATATTAATAATAATAATACATTAAAATATGATGAAAATGAATTAAATGATATAGATTATACAAAATATACAGTCGATAAATTTAAAGATAATCTTTAAGAATCATTAAGAATTATTAAAAATCATTAAAAAATCATTAAAGATATTTATAATCATTAAAAATAAATTTATAATTATTATTTTTTAAATTTATTTATATACTGATTATATATGGTTAATAAAACAATTTATTATTATTTAATATTATTTGCAATATTTTTAACAAGTTTTTCATTTATTCCAATAATATTTGAAGTAATGCAACAAAAATTAATAAGTAATATACCATATATATCAATTATATTAATATTATTAACATTCTTGATATATACATTTATTGCAATAGTTAAAAAATATTATATACATTTATTTTTTTATTTAATTGGATTAATAAGTATTTCTATACTTTTATATCTAAAAATAATTTACAATGACAATAATACTATTGAAATATTAAAGTATAAAGATATTGATATTTCTTCTTAAATTTATAAATATATATAAGAATTATTTTATTTTTTATAAAAAATATTTATAAAAAATAATCCTCTCAGTGTGATTCGAACACACGACCTAATGATATTTATTAGATAACAACTACAGTCATTTGCTCTACCAACTGAGCTATGAGAGGTGAATAATATTTATATTATATATTTTTTATAAATTATAAACGCACATAGTTATTTCATAAACTGTATTATCGCCATATAGAAAATAATTATTTTTTTTATATATTCTTATAGATTTAATATTATATTTTTTATTAGATTCCAATTGATTAATAAATGTATTAAATGATATTAAATATCCCATTTTATAAGGTAAATAAGACATAATTTTATTTCTTATATAATTTTTATAATCAATTTTATCATTATTTTCATTTGATAAACTACTATATATATATATTAATGTATTAATATCCAATAAATTTATTATTAAATCTAAAGTATTATTCAAAAAATTAATTGACTCAATATGAAATATAATTATTTTATTATAAATTATATTACTTATATTATTTAATTTTAAATATATCTTTATATTTTTTTCACATTCTTCTCCTTTGATATTATCCATTATTTTATTATAAATGACAATATTATCAATAACAATATCAATATATATATTATATTTTTTAATAGTATAGCTAAAAAAATCAAATGGATTAAAATAATTATCAATAATTATTAATATTTTATTATTTATAATATTATTATCAATAATTTTATCAATTATATCATAATAAAATGTTTCATAAAAAGATAGATTATTTTGCATATATAATATTATAATTAAATTTATTTATATTTAAAAAAATATATGGTTAAAATATAATGAATTTTGAAGAAATAAAGAATAATTATTTTAATAAAAAATTTTTAATTTTATATTTAGTTATATTTACTGTTTTATATATATTTTGTTCGTTTGTTAAATTTTTAGGGCAACTTCCTGTTCTAATAGTATTAACTTTAATTATTACTTATTATGCGTATAATATGTTAGATTATAAAATGAAAAACTTATTTAATTAATTCTTTTTTAATAGTATATAATAAATTATTAATTATATCAATATTTTCTATAATTATTTTTATTACATTCTCCGACGTATTATTTGAATTTAATTTTACTCTTAATATTATATATTTTTTTAAAGGATGTTCTATTAAATATCCACAATAATGAACATTATCATAATTTGTAATATATGTTGATAATAAGTTACCTATTGTATCATTCTCATTATCAATTGAATAGTTATAAAAATTAGGATTAGTATTATTCTCTAAAATACTTATTATTGAACTTGATTCAATATTGTTAAATTCATTTTTTATAAAATCTAATTTTTTTATTAGTTCATCTATTCCTAATAGAACAATAGTAAGAGGATCATAAAAACCAATTGATTCTATAGAAAATTGATAAATATTTGGTTCTCCATTATTATTTTTTTCATAAATTCTTTCAATATCTTGAGTATTAAAATTAGTTATTTCACTCTTATTCATATTTTTAATTTTTTCTTTTACAATTTTATCATCTGTTTTAAACTTATATATACATTTAGATACAGGTGAAAAAAATGCACCTCCATTTTCTGAATTATTTTTTATTAATTTTGCTTCAAATGAGATAGTTTCATTATTTTTTAATTTTGCAAATAAAATTTTAGGATATTTAAATAAAATATTATTATCAATTATTTTATTAGTCGAAGTATCAGTACATACAAAATTATTTACATAGACTGATTTAATATTTTCATCTTCATTATTTATTTTACACGAAATAATTATATTTTCATAATTAATATTAGGAATATTTGAAATAATAGGTATTAATATTAGTCTATGTTTTAAAAATTCTTTATCTAATACAGAATCATTTTCATAGAAAATAATAGTATTGTTATCAATTGTATAAGTATATACATTGGAAATAATCATTCTTCTAATAGCATTACTAAAACTATTTTTTAATTTATTTAAATTATTATTTAAATCAAAAGAAATTTCATCATTATTTATTTTTAAATTTGTTACGAGTGCCATTATATTATATATTATTTATATAATTAATATTTTAAATTAAAAAAATCATTTTTTATTTAAAATATTATTATTTATATAAATTAAAAATGCGTCTTAAAGATTAACTTATTTTATAAAATATATATATTACATGGCAAATAGTGATTATATTTTATTTTATAGTAATAAATGTTTACATTCAAAAGAATTTTTAAATCTTTTATATAAAGATAATGAATTAAATCAAAAATTTACAAAAATTAATATTGATAATACAAATGTTAAAATTCCACCTTATGTAAAAGCAGTTCCAACAGCAATTGTTACAAATAATGGTGAACCATCTTTATTAGTTGGTAGTAATATTTTTAAATGGTATAATCAAAGACACACAAAAATTGTAGAAACTCAAGGAATTTTAGATTGGGATCCTCATACTATGTCTGGTTATTCAGATGGATTTTCATATTTAGAAAATAGTAATGATGTAATGAAAAAAAGTTTTGCATTTATAAAAGATGATGATAATATTATTACACCTGATGAAAAGAATTATTCAGATGGAAGCAAAAATAGTAATCAACCTAAGACTGAATTAGATTCTCAATATGAAAATTTTGTAAATCAAAGAAAATATGAAGTTCCTGCTTCTACACCTAGATTATAAACTAATAAGCTATTTTTTATATAAATTTTCTATAATTAAATCTATTTAAAAAAAACTAAAGAATATAATTTATATAATGAGCATAAAGCAAATTTTTTTGCAACAAACGGATAATTTAATTAATGAATTATGTAATATATTTTCTAATCATAATGATATACTATTATTTAGAGAAAAATATAATTTAATAAAAAGTGCTAATTCAAAATTGATTGTAGATTATTTTGTAATGTATATATATCCATTTAAACAAAAGATTATAGATGAAGATGAATCTTTTTTTTTAGATGGAGGAGGACAAGATGAAATTAAAGATACAAGTGGATTAAAATTTAGAGATAATATTAAAAATTTATGGATAGGTGAAATGTCAAATGAAAATAAAATTATAATTTGGAAATATTTTAAAACATTTATTATTCTTTGTGAAAAATATATTATTGAAAATTATAATACTTAAGAAAACAAAATAATAAACCAACAAAACAATAAACTAACAAGACAACAAAAACAAATAAATAATTAAAATTAATTAATTTTAATTATTAAATAATTTTTATTATAAATATAATAATATTATTCATATTCAATATTATTATATTTTCAAAAAAAACTTGCAAAAACTATTTTTACATAATCGCGTATATAAAACTTATTTTTTATATTATATACATATTAATAATGACTGAGAATAGTGATAATATTAAAAATATTCCATTTTCTGATGCAATTTTAGTTATTAATGAAAAATATATTAATTTTGTAACAAATTTATTAGAATTTTTTAAACATCATAATACATTACGAGGATCTTTAGAAGGAGATCTTAAAGCAATTAAAGAAAAATTATTAGAAAATGAATATGAAATAATTGATATACTAACTGATAATTTTTTATACTGTTTAGAACAAATTAGTGATCATAATGCTGATTATTTTATTTATCAAAAAGAAAAGGTTCAAAAAAAAAATGGAAAAAGTTATAGAAATAAATTACCAAAGATTGGAAATAGAACATTACTAAAAAGAATATTAAATGAATTAGATGTTAAATCATATGATTCAACTTTTAAAGATATTTTAGATTTTTTTGATTTGCTCTTATTTAAGGATAATGATGTTCTATTTTTCAATAATGAATATATAACTTATGTTAAAGATAATTTTAATGAACATAAATTCTTTAGTAAAATGATAATGGTATTCGATAATATTAATAATATATTAAATTCAAAAATTAATAATGAATCTGGTGATGAACAAGCTATTGAAATTGATGATATATCAGAAGTAAAAACAAAATCTAAAAAGAATAAATCTAAAAAAGAATTAGGACCTGATTTTATGAAAAATTTAGAAAATACTAAAATTGCTGAATTAGCTAAAAATATTAGTGAAAAAATAAATATGGATGAATATCCAGAATTATCAGATCCATCCAAATTATTAAGTTCATTTGGTAATTCTGATCAACAGGGTGGACTTCCTAATTTATTAAAATTTGTTATAGGTGAAGTAGAAGACGCATTTAAAAATAATAATATAAACGAAAAAGATTTAGTAAATGAGGCACAAAATCTTATGGGACAATTTTCAAATATGTCTGGATTTGATCCAATGTCTTTATTAAAGGGTAATAATATGGATCAATTTGCAAATATTTTTGCAAATATGTCAAAAAAATAAGTATAAAAATAATTTTTTTATATATATATTATAAGTAAATGAGTGAATATAATAAATATAATTTAAATGATCCATTTTGGTTAAATGATTATAAAATATTATTTTATAAAGAAAATATATCTGATTTCTTCCCTAGTTATAATATGACTTTAATTGAAAAATTAAATGCAATTTTTAGAATGTCTATTTATTTAAGTATATTATTATATTTATTTACAAATAATTATTTATATTTATATATATTTGTTATTATTGGTGCATTTACAATATTTATATTCTATAACCAAAAAGAAAATCTAGAATTGTATTTTAATTCTATTCCTGATAGTGATAGTAATATTATTCAAAAAAATTATATTGAAAAAGAAATAATTGATATTGAGCCAACTACTTCCAATCCATTTATGAATATAAATTTAATAACAGATGATAAGGAAAAACCTGCACCAAATCCATCCTGGAATAATGAAACATTACAAAAAGAAATAGAGAATAAATTTGGATATAATCTTTATAGGGATGTAGGAGATTTATATGGTAAATCAAATAGTCAAAGACAGTATTTTACTATGCCATCTACAACAATTCCAAATAATCAAACATCATTTGCAAAATGGTGTTATTCAACTGGACCAACATGCAAAGAAAAATCTATCTATTGTTCTCCTCAAATGGATCAAGTACCTTATATAGATACTCAAGATCCATATCTATTTACAAATGAAAAAATATAAATTAATTAAATAATATTAGTCATTTTTTTTTCTTTTTATAATTTAATGAGTACTAATTTAATTATAAATCAAAATACAAATATTAAGAGTGATACATATAATTCAACTAATACATCTAACAGTAAAATATTTGATTATAATTTTATACCTTCCAATATTAGTAATGAAAACTCATCAAGAAATTCTTATATCGATTCAACTAAAATAGTTGGAATGATTCAAGATAAAAATTATGATATTAAAGGTTCTAATATAGATAATAATACAATATTACGAAATGGAACATTAAGAGATGAAAAATCTAGAAAAGAATTAGATACAAGACTTTTTCCAGGAGCTCCTTATTTATCTTCAGGTCAATCAGTATTAAAAAATACAGATTTATCATCTAGATTACTTTATGGAGAAGATACTAGAACTAAAAAATCTGCTAATGCTATATCTTCTTATTCTGCTGATAATTTTATTCCGCTAGTTCCATCTATTGCTGAAAATATTCAAAATGTTGAACATATTATTCCTACATTTTGGGTAAGAGGTGGAATGAGTTCCCGTAGTGTAATTAGAAATATAGATTATCTAAAATCATGCGGATTAAAAAGATAGTTATGATTACTTAAAATTATAGCTATGATTATTATTATATAATGAATATAAATTTTAATGAAAAAGGTTGTATTTTTTTAAAATCAGTTTATACTTTAGATTTAATTGAAAATTTAAATAAAGATATTAGAGAATTTATGACAAATAATAATATTTATATTCATTTAAAAAAAAGACATGATGTTACAGAAGAAAAATTTTATGTAAATAATACTTATACTACATTAGATAATTATAAAAAAATGCAATACTATTATTTACCTGTAATTGATAATAGAGGATCACATAATAGAATAAATGATATTGGTATGATTGATATATATAATGCAGATAAATTGCTTCAAAATATATATTCCTATTTTGATTTAGAATTAATGTTAACATTATTATTTAAAATAACTGGTAATAAATGGAAATTATTAAGAACTAATATTCATATATGTAGTAACGTAACAAATCCATCTTCTTTCCATTTTGAAAATACGGACAAATGCATAAAATATATAATTTATCTATCAGATATTTTATCAGATGATTATGGACCACCATTATTTATAGAAGGTTCACATTTAATAAAAAATAATATTAAAAATGAAAGCATTAAAACTTTTCTAGGTAACAAAGGTGATGTATTAATATCATCTCAAAATGGATTACATAGAAAATTACCACAAAAGAATTGTACAGTAGGATATTTAGTTATTAACTTTGTAGTTGCATTTTGAAGGTTTATTTGGTACAGGCATTGGTACTTTAGGGTAATATTGCATTTGACAAGATGGTTGATGCATTAATTTTGGTTTACATTTATCTTCACTACATGGAAGACCATTCATTTTATTATTACAATTTTTGCACTCTGGCATGTAATGAGTTGCTGGACATAGACTATTTAATCTAGTTTGACCTCTTAAATCACTTTCTAAATCGACTAAATTTCCACTAAATAAAGAAACACCATTTCCTCCAACAGTACCAAATTCAATACGACATTTTGCACAATTATCATATTTTCCAGTATATAACATATAATCTAAAGGGCTTGTTGATTGCTGTAAAGCTTTTTTATATGCACATGAATCATAACTTAGTCTATTTGAACTCATTTTATAATATATAGAAATATATTTTTTTTATAAATTATATTTTTTTATTTTTTTATTATATTTATTATAATATTTTTCTTTAAAATCTAATAATATAGATTTAATAATTTGATTTTTCATTTGATTTAAATTAAATGTTTTATCTTCAAAAATTTGGATAGGTTTGTATGCATAATTATTAAAATGTAGAATTTTAATAGGAAAAGTATATTTATGAATTTTTAATTCCCAATGAGACATATTATACATAATTGGCAAATTATAAAATTTTGAAAAAGTATATAAAAATAATGTTTCACTTGGATATATACATTTATAATCAATTATTTTTTTAATATTTTCTTTTAATTTTTTAAAATTTTCTAAAGAAGGTTTAAATAATATTACACCTCCATTTGTAAAAGACTCTTTAGGACATTCATTTATTATTTCTTTCATATTTTCTTTATTAATTGATATTTTAATATTTTTATTAATATTGTTTTCATCTAATTTATAATAAACGATAGATGGTGTTTTTAACTTAAATATATCATCAATATTAGATGTAATTATCATATCTGATTCAACAGTACATATTTTTTTATATTTCAATAATTGAAATGCAAAAATATAATTAGAAGGTCTTAATAAATTAAATAATTTATAAGAAGAATTAAAATCAACGTTATAAGTAATATTATTATCATCTATAGGTATTGTAATAATATTTAATTTTAACGATTCAATTATAGTTACATATTCTTTAGGTGTATCATTTATAGAATACATATAAATGATATCATTTTGTGTATTATCTCTAAGAGAATATAGAAAATAAATCTCATATTTAAGATATTCTGGTTTATTTCCAAAATGATTTATAACAAATGCATACATTATTATAATATTTATAATTAAATTAATTTTTTTATTATAAATAATATCTTTTATATTATTATATGAGCTTTAATAGATTAAAATATGATAATTGTGAAGTTAAAAAATATAATCAAGAATCAACTGGACCAGGAAATTATTTATATGATACACCAATTATGTGTAATAATTGCTTAAATGATAATCCAAGAATAATTAACCAAAAAAACGGCGTATCTCTTAATAGTCATGTTGATTGGAGATTTTATTATGGTCCTGTTGATGTAGAATCAGAATTATTAAATTTAAATAGATCTATATCAGATTGTCCATCAAAAAAATATATCCCAAATTGTGATAAAGATGCTTGTACTAATCAAGGAGAAATATGTGGAACTGGTACAATAGAAACATGTACAGATTCTAAAAATCCATTAAGAAAGCCATGGACAAGACCAGGTGATAATAATTTAGTTAATTTTCCAAATTGTTTTTTTCCTACAGAAGATACAAGATTAAGTAATCCTCCTGAAACATTAAGAGGAACCGGATGGAATAGATTTGATATATTATGTCACAATCCACAGGAACAAATTACTTTTCCAGGAGAATATTTAGTTCCAACTAGATTAGTCTTTAGAGATAATCATCGACCATCTGTTGTTGCACCAAAAGTTAATGATATGAATCCTTGGGAAAAAATGAGAGAATGCCCTAAAATTAGTCCTAATGTATGTGGTGTTTATACAGAACCATTATATCAATATGATGTATGTGGTTAATTTTTTAAATTATTATAATTTTGAACAGCTTTTTCTCTTGTATTTTCATAAATTTCACAAATAAATTCATTAACACTTTTCTGTACTACCATATCATCTAAATATTTAGCATATTTTTGTTTTATAGTATCTGATAAAATAGTAATTATTTGATTATTTAATATATTTTTTTTTTCATCTAAAAAAGAGATTAAATGTTGATTTAATTTTTTCATAGTTTCTTTAATAATAACATTTTTATCCATTGTTATATATTTTCCATTTATAAATACATTACATGTATTTTTTTCATAATCTAAGATAACATTATTATTTTCATCTTTTTTTAAAATAATTTCTAATAAATTTGTATATAAATTATTTACAACTAATATTTTTTCTTTTATAATATCAAATGTATTCCAATCTGTATTAAAAGATATAATTTTATTATTCATTTTTTATAATATTCTATTTATTATTTTATATTAAAATATTTCAATTTAAAATAATAGCAATATAATTATAAAATAATAATGTCAAAAAAAAATGATTTCTTTGAAAATTACGAACTAAATAAAAATTTAGATTTTTACGATTCATTCGAAAATATTGATTTAGGTTTAAAAGATGAAATATTAAAAGGAATTTATAGTTATGGTTATGAAAATCCATCTCAGATTCAACGAGTTGCAATTAAACCAATTATTGATGGCTCAGATTTGGTTATACAATCTCATTCAGGAACGGGCAAAACTGCTACTTTTATAATTGGACTTTTACAAAGAGTAAATCCTGAATTTACTCAACCACAATGTATAATTGTTTCTAATACAAGAGAATTAGCTGATCAAACTTATAAAGTTTTTTTACAATTATCTGCATATACAAATATAAAATGTAATCTTTGTATAGGAGGAGATATGCAATATAAATATAATTCTGATAATATTAAAGAACAGGTTATTATTGGAACACCAGGAAGAATTAGTGATTTAATTAATAAAGATATAATAAATAGTGATCAGATAAAATTAATTGTAATTGATGAAGCAGATGATGTATTGTCAACATCTTTTAGAAAACAAGTAAAAAAAATATTTCAAAAAATACCTAAAGAATCACAGGTAATTTTAGTGAGTGCTACTATTCCTCCTGAAATGGCATCTTTATTTGATAATATTTTAAAACCTGATTATATATCTATATTGGTAAAAGATGATGAATTAACATTAGATGGAATTATCCAATATTATATAAATTTAGATGAAAATTATAAATTAGATGCATTAATAGATCTTTATAAGTTTGTTTCTATTGGACAAGCTATAGTTTATTGCAATAAAAAACAAAAAGCAGATGAACTTAAATATTCATTACTTGAACAAAATTTTTCAGTATCACTCCTACATGGTGATATGATACAAAAAGAGAGAGATGAGATTATGACTGAATTTAGAACAGGTAAAACAAGAATTTTAATTACTACTGATATATTATCTAGAGGGATTGATATTCAGCAGGTTTCACTTGTTATAAATTATGATATGCCTAAATATCCACAAACATATATACATAGAATAGGTAGAAGTGGTAGATTTGGAAGAAAAGGTTCTGCAATTAATTTTGTAACAAAGAAAGAACGTAATATTTTAAGTTTCATTAAAAAAATGTATAATACTGATATACAACCATTACCATCTAATGTATCTGATATTTTATAAAAAAATTGAAAAATAATTGTTTATGAAAATATTTTTATTAGAGCTATTTACAATATAATATATCAATTTAGTAATATCAATATATTTATATATAAATGAATAAACTATCTAAAAAAGATAAAATTATTAAAGATTTTTTTAGTTCTATAAATTCTTCAAAAGATGCATATATAAATAATTATTTAGAATCTAATAAATATACTTTTTATCAAGATTTAAAAACAATTATGTATATATTCAATAAATATATTCATAATTCTGAGCCTGAATTAATAATAAATGTTTTTGATAAAAAAATTAACTTAGATAAAAAATTAAAATTAATTCTATATGGATATACTTCTGATAATAAATTTTTTTGGATAAAAAACTATAATAAAGTTTTTCATAATTACATTAAAAATAACAAATTTCTAAATAAAGATAAAGATTTATATCAGTATTTTTTCAATACTGATGTAATTAAATTTAAAAATAATATAAATAAGTATACTATTCCTTTTATTATTTTTAAATGTAAAAATAAAAATAATATAATAGAGTTTGATATAGCTAATAATTGTACTATGTTTGGTGTATATACAATTATAGAATAATATTATTATAAAAACATTATCCTATAATTTTATCCTATAATATTATATATGAATATATTTATATTATTTATAATTATTATTATAATAATTATAATATATTTTATAATAAATTATTATTTAAATAATAATAAATTATCTATTGAAAATTTTAATAATAATATATACTTTCTTAGTAGTAAAGAATTATATAATATATTAAAAAATGATAATGATAATTATTTTAAATCATTTTATAATAATGATTTTTATTCTAGAAAAATAAAAAATATTGATGACTACTTAATAAATATACAAAATTCTGTAAGTGATTTAAACAATGAAGAGATATTAAAACTTACAAAATGTATTGAAAATATTAATTTAAAATTATTAAATATAGATTTATTATGGTTTAATGGAAAACAAGCCTATAATATACCTTGGAAAATAGGATGCATAAAAGGAAAATTATATGAACATGGATTACCTCATACTAGAGATGATATAATAATTTTGTCCAAAGATAATATTAATGATTATAGTATGAAAAAATTAATGAAAACATTAATGCATGAAAAAGTTCATATATATCAAAAAATACACAAAGATGATGTTGAAAAATATATAAAAATGAATAATTTTATAAAAATAAAAGAAAGATCTTCTTCTGATAATATTAGAGCAAATCCAGATTTAGATAACTGGATATATAAAGATGCTAATAATAATATTTATCAAGCTGTTTATAATAATGAACCAAGTTCTGTAGAAGATATTACTTATTTACCAATTAATTCTCAGAGTTATGAACATCCATTTGAAAAGATGGCAATTTTCATAGAGAATAATTACATTTAATTTGGATTGTGTTTTATTTTATTTATTATAATATAATTATTTTATATTATAATGGAGAATAAATATAAATTTATACATAATGAATGGATTGATAATTGTTATATATTTAATAATAATATAAGAAGGGAATCAATATATGATGAAACTGGAATATGTAATTTTAAAGATAATTATTTAATAGTTAATTGGGAAAAATGGATAGGCGATGATATTTTTATAAAATTTGAAGAAAATTATTATTTAGAAACATTATATAATAAATATATTAATAATTCTTCATTAATTGAAATTAGTATATATTCTGTTAATGAAAAAGAATTTATTAAATATTTTTATAATAAAGATCTATATATAATTTTTAAAAAAGATGATATTAAAAATATTTATAATATAAAATTATTTAATATTTTATTAGTAATAAAATGGTCTGATTCATATTCAGAAAATTTCATAAAAATAAATAATGAATATTATAGTGAGAATTATATAAATAATTTAATAAATAATACATCTCCTAAAAAAGAAAAATATATTAAAATAGATAATAAATATTATTTAGATAAAAAAGTTAATGAAAATAATTTACAATTACCTTTTTTATCTAATAATTTTTCATTTGATATTATTAATTTAGATATAAATATAAATAAGATCTTTGAAAATTTATTAAATATTAAAAATAATAATGAAATTAATCAATATTATTTAGATCTAAATAATATAAAGAATTATATAAAAGATGAAAAGTCAATAAATATTTTTGATGAAATAATAAAACTTAATTTAAATTTTGATATTCCACTTAAAACAAAAAAAAGATGTTTATCATTAGTTGAATGGGGTTATCCTCCATTTGGGGGTGGTGAAAATTGGTTGCTTAATTTTAATAAAATTTTATATAATAATAATTATGATAATTATTTAATATGTTTTAGCGATCCATTTAAAAATGAATATTTTAAAAATTATAATTTAATAGATTTAAAATATATTAAAATTATTCAAATGGAAAAGAATTTACTATCTATTATTAAAATAATAAAAATTATAAATCCAGATATAATAAATCATCAAGGATTGTATCGAGATTTTTTTATGAAAATAAGTAACATTTTAGAAATTCCATTTTTTACAGGATTTTGTTTTTGGCAGAATATTATTAAATTTAACCAAGATAATTTAAATGTAGATATGTTAAATAATAATAGTTTAGAACCTACAGAAGAGTTTAATGAGATACTTGAAAATAGTTATACTTATGTATCATCTGATTTTGTAAATGATATAATTTATAAATTATATAATATAAAATTAGATGTTATTGAAACAATTAGTCTTAAAGATGATTTTTATAATGAATCTCCAGAGATTGATGAAAAGAAATATGTTACTTTAATAAATTGTCATTATAATAAAGGTGGTTATTTAATAGATTATTTATGTAAAAATTTAAATTATAATATTCCATTACAATTTGTTTATACAGAAAATGATCCAAATATAAGCATAGATTATATACAAAATTTAATAAATATAAGAAATTCACATAATAATATTAATCTGTTATATTTAGAAAAAACGGATATTAAAATAATTTATTCTAATACAAGAATATTATTAATTCCATCATTATGTGATGAAACATTCTGTAGAGTTGCATATGAAGGTATGTTAAATAAAATACCAATACTTTCTACAAAAAATGGAAATTTAAAATATTTATTAAAAGATTATGCTGTTTTTATAGAGGATTTAAATAAAATTGAGTGGGTTAAAAATATAGAGGACCTATATAATAATATTAATCAATTTTTTAAAATAAATAATAGTTATCTTACAGAAGAACATATAGAATCAAAAATTGTAACTAAAATATATAATATTAATTCATCAAAATACATGTTAAATGATAAAAATATTGGATTAATAGTACCTTGGGCTGATCAAGGGCTGGGAATTCAAGGTAGAGATTATTATATTACTATAAAAAATATAGGATATAATCCTTATGTATTAAGTTTTAAACCATATCATTCTACTAATCAAAATATATATTTACAAAGTGATAAAACTGAATGGGAATATGAAAATATATTTTATAGCCCAAATTATAGAGAAGATCTAACATATGATGAAATATTCAATTTTGTATATAAAAATAAAATTAAAACAGTAATAATAATTGAAGCAACTTTTAATAATATATTTAAGATTGCTCTTTTTCTAAAAATATTAAATATAAAAATATATTTAGTTGTTAATATTGAATGTATTAGATTAGTTGAAATAAACTATCATGATATATTTAATAAAATTTTAACAAATAATAATCAATCTTATAATATAATAAAAAGTATTTTTAATGATAAATCAATAAATTTAGGTTTTCATTTAAATTATCCTTATTATAAAAATATAAATAAAGAATATAAAGAGATAAAAAATATAAAATTTTGTTGTATAGGAGGATTAAATTCATTAAGTAGGAAAAATATAAATTTAATTATTATTGTTTTTTATAAAATATTTCAAGAAAATAAATATTTAAATTGGACATTAAATGTATATATTCAAGGGGTGGAAGTACCGGATATTATAAATAAATATAAATGTAATAATATTCATTATCACGTAAAAAATTATTCTTATAAAGAGATAATTGATAAATATTATGAAAATGATATATTTATTCATTTGGGTTCTCACGAGGGATTGGGTTTAGGATTTTATGAATCATTATATATTGGATTACCAATAGTTACTATTAATTGGATACCTAATAATGAAATTATAAAAGATTATATTAATGGATGGTTAATAGATTGTTCTTTTACTAATGTAAATGATAATAATAATTCATTAATTAATAGAGGTATTTTAAATGAATTGAGCTTAACAAATAAAATTATTGAAATTTTATTTAATAGAAATAAAACGTTAGAAATTATAAAAAATACAATTAATAATAAAAATAATTTATATAATGAAAATAAAATTAGATTTGAAAATATTTTATTAGATTTATTTAATAATAAATAATATACTTAATAATATATTAAATAATTATAATGGAAATTTTAATAATTAATATACAATTAGATTGGGTATTTAGATTATATGAAGAGTATATTTTATCAATTAAATATTTTATTAAAAAATATTATAAAAATATTAACGTTCAAATAAAATATTTTGACGTGAATATTTTTAATGAGAATAAATTTAATTTAACTGATTTTACTAAATATAATAAAATATTGTATACAGGAGATTTAATTTTTTTTAAAAAACTTAAAAATATTTTAAATAATGATAGTTATAAATTATATTTCATAAATATAGAACAACTATCACATGAATCATATTATACTATGTTTAGAACAATAGATACTGATATAAATATTATTGATTATTCTGAAGAAAATATAGTTTATATTAAAAATTCCTATAATAATTATTTTTTAATTCCACCTTATTATGAATATTATAATATAGATATAACTGATAAAACTATTGATATATTATCAATATGTAATAACAGTTATAGAGAATTTTTAATTAAAAATATAAATATAGATCAAAATTTTAATAAAATTATATTAAATAATTGTTATGGTAATATTAGAAACGATTATTTTAATAAAACAAAAATATATATTAATATACATGGATCTGAAAAACATTTAACAATGGAATTAATAAGAATTGTAAATTTAATTTTTAGAAAAGTTATTGTTATATCTCAAAATTCTGTTTATCATGATATTCTTTTTTTAAAGAAATATATTATCGTTCATAATGATATAAATAGTTTAAATATATGTGTTACAGAAATTTTAAATAATTATGAATATTATTATCATTTAATATATGATAATTTTAATGAAAATGAATATTATAGTTATATTATGGAAAATATGGATTTTTTTCTAAATCAACCAACTATTACTGAAAATTGATTAGCAAATTTTTCCCATTGATAATATTTTAAAGCTTTATTATAACCATTTTCTCTTATAATATCATAATCAGAATTGTTGTTTATTATATCTAAAAATTTATCAAACCAGTTCATTTCTCTATCTATATATATATAATCTTTATTAACTTCCAAATTATTTGAAAAAGTTGAATTTGTAACCAATAAACCTTTAGATCCCAGAATTTGAGGAACTCTTTCAGAAAAATATTCATATTCCGTATTTAAATCATTTAATTCGTTTATAATTGGATGAATAGATAAATTTATTTTACTATTACTAAATACTTTATTACATTCTTGATATTTAATAAATCCTTTATAACAATCAGGATATTTATTATTTAAATTTTCAGGTCCATATATATGAAAGATAATTTTATCTCTATTCTCATATAATTTATTAACTATTTCATATCTTGTTATATTTGTTGCTTCATCTGGATATTCATTAGTGTTATCATATAGATTTGTACAAACTATACTTATATCACATATATAATTTTTATCATATTGATAAAAAGAAATATTTTTATCAAACCCAGGAAAATTATAGGAGATTGAAATATTATTTTTAAAAAAATCAATCTCTTTTTCATAACATGAAAAAACATGATCCATTAAAGGATAAAATAATTTTTTATTTTCAATTCTATCTTCCCAAACATTAGAATTATATTTATGATAATCGTATAAAAAAATATCCCAATTAAAAAAAATATTTTTTATTTTTGTATCAATATTAGATTTTATATATAGATAAGATGGGTGTAATATATTATTACACCACCATAAACATATTTGTATATTATTATCATTAATCATTTTTATTAAAATATCATCTTTATTATCTATTTTATCCATTATATGAGATAAATATGGAAAAAAATAAATTATGAAATTTATTTTTTCTAATGCTTTAGCAGCATATAAAAATCCATCGTCTAAATGACAATATCCTATAATTAATAATTTCATTATATAAAAATATTTTATATTAAATTAATATTTTTAACGTAATTTTGATATAAAAATAATTTCATATTAATTAATTATAAAATGATAAAATTAGAAAATTTATATAAATTAAATACCAATGAGGATTCAACCTATATTCATAAATATTTAGGTTCTATATGTTTAATAAATTATGGATATAGATATATAAATTATCTATTTTTTAATAGCATGAATCTATCCAATAATCTTGGACAGTTTATGTTATTTACACATGGATTATTAAGTATTAGTTCAATGATATTTCATTTGCCGTCATTAAGAAATCCAGCAAAACCAATGATATATCCTGAATTTAGATTACATAGTATTATTTTTGGACTAAGATCAGTTATAATATCATTATTATATGCTTATAATTTTCATTATTTATATATTGTATCTGTTTGTTATTTAACATTTATAATAGCTGATATAATAACGTATAATTATAATATTAATGGTAAAAATGGTCAAACGATGAGAAATATGCCATTTGATAATAGTATATCTAAAGAAGATCAAAATAAGATTACATTTATGCATAGTTGTATGCAAATTGGAGCAACTATATTTATGCTGGGTAATATTGAAACTGCATTTTCTCCACTATTTGCTATACAATTAGCTGCATTATTAATGACATTAGTTCGAAAAAGTATTATATCATCTAAAATGTGGCATTCAGTTTATTCAATAACCTTATGGATAAATATTATATTATTTAAAACATTACCTTTAGGTTATATATTAATTAATCAAATAATGTATTATAATTATCGATTTATATTTTTTCCAAACAGAATTAATAAATATATTGGATGGACAATAAATTTTAGTTTATATGCAATATATAAAGAATATTATATAGAAGAAATATTAAGTAATTATACTGAAAATTATATAGATCTAATCAATTGGATTAAATTTGGATTTATTATAATAACCGGAATTAGATTTTTTATAAATTATAAAATTTTATTTATATAGAGATATTTTATTTAAATTTTATACACATCTTGTATGCTTCTTCATAAGTAACTACTTTAACTTCATTTTCAAGAGACATATCTTTATTTCTCTTAAAAATAAAATCATCATATTCAACCCAAGAGTTATTAAAATTTTCTTCTACATTAGAATAAATAGAATATTGCATTACTTCATCAGGATTTATCACTCCAATAGGAGTTAAAATTGTAATTTTAATTCCTATTGAAATATCTTCTCTTAACTCTGATTCTTTTAATCTTTCTAAAGTAAATATAAGTTCGGTAGAATAATTACCAGGAACACTTACATTTTTCTTAGAGATATGAATAGAAGTCATTTTATTTGTTTGTTAAGTTAAATTATTTTTTCCAGAGAATTAAATCTGTCAATTTTTTAACACCATATTTAATATATTACTTTATTACATTACTTTATATAAAAATAGTGTAATATAGTAATATATTGAATATGGGAATTTACTCAAGTGGTGATATTTATGGTATAAAAATGTATTTAATTTATGATGATGTAGATATATTATATGAAATAAAAATGGATACTATAATGAGTGATGAAAAAAAAAAAGAAGCAAAATTATTTTATAATGAATTAAGTGAAAACGAAAGAACTAAAGTAAGATTTGAAATTTATACAGAATTTTATTCAACTTATAGCAATAGTAATGAAGTATATATGATGTGGGAATCAATAACATTAAATTATTTTTTACGAAATTTCAGCATTTGAAATGTAAAAAAATGTAATAAATTAGAATATAATAATTACTTATTATTTTATTTATATAAAAAAATTAATCTAAATAAAGGAATTTAAATAATTTAATATTTGATCTATTGAAATATTACGATCAAGTACTTCTTTATATAGCATTTCACTCATTCTTGAGAGTAACGTATTATTATCGACTATAAATATATTGTCATAAAAATAATTTGAACCAGATGATTTCTGGATAAATACTACCTTCATGTCATGATATAACTCTCCATAATAATCTATGTGTTTATCTATATTTTTGTAATTAAATGTCTCAATTAAATTTTTATTTATTTATCAAATGAAAAAATTAAAAAAGATATATTCTGAGGTATATAAGTTACTTCGTACACATTCATAGAGATATTATTATTAGAATTTATTTTTAAGATAGTTATTTGAAAATATAGTTTATTTTACTCCAATATAGAATAATACAGAAAATTAAAACCTAATACACAATCATTCATATCATCAATTATAATCTAATACAATAATTCATATAAGAATAATTAGAACAAAGGATAGTTATTTGAATGATCATATATTATTATTATTATAATTCATGAGATAAATATTTTATAATTTTATGTAAATAAGTTTATATACCATTCTCATTATTATATATTTCTATTAAATATTCAAATAGATTTTTACCATTATATTCTATTTTAAAATAAGAATTTTTCTTACATGCTTCTTCGTAAGTAATAGTAGATTCTTCTATATTAATTTCTCCACCATGTTTTATTTCACCAAGAAACTTTAAATTAATTTTATCATTGTAATTATCATTAAAAATATGAATATCTTCATTTTTTAATGAACTATCCAAATAAAGTGTATTGGGTTTTTCATCATTATTATTGTATATTGTTGAATAATATAAATAAATTGTAATATTAGAACTCATTTTGTCTGTTAAATAATTTTATGTTTTTTTGTTTTTGTAATAAAAGTTTATTTAATTTTTCTAGAGAATTAAATCCATCAATTTTTTTAATAAGATATAAATTTTTTACTTTTTCTTAGTTATTAGAATCCTACTAAAATTAATCTAATTAAATATCTATATATAAAATTATCATATGATTATATATTAAAAATATGTTCTTATTTACATTTTATAGCACTGCTTTTTTAATGAGTTCATTAGCATTTATATTTCATTCTGTTTTAAATCAATATAATATTGAAACTAGAATGTTTGAAAAATATAGTATTAACATGATGAGAAGTGTTGTATGTGGAACAATTGCAAATGAAGCGTATAGAAATTTTCATTATATTTGGTTAGATAAATGTCTTGATAATGAAATTATAATAATTAAATTTAAAAAATTTCATTATATGTTTTTATCCTATTTTATTTTTGATACTGTACTATTATTGTATCAAGTTTATTTAAATATTGAAAAAAAAATTAGGTTGGATTTATTATTTCATCATATTTTAGCAATAACAGCATTGTTAATTATAGAAGATAAACAAATGTATGGAATATCTTTAATTATAGGATTGAGTGAAGGTATGTCATTAGTTTCTGGACCTAAATTAATAGCAACGTATTTAGGTAATAAATATTTTACCAATATATTTATTATATATAGACTTCTATATTTAATTTTTGTTAGAATGCTATTCATATGGCCATCATTATTTTATTTTTATTATAATATTACAATAAATTGTGATAAATATAAAAATGATAAAAATATATTATTGGTAATATTTTTAATAAGTATAATTATTCATGCTGAAATTAATTGGTTACATAGTGGAAGGAAAGAATTAACTAGAATTTAAAAATTATTTTTTTAATTTAAGCAAAAATAATATAAATAATATATTATTTTATAATAATATAGTAATGGAATATTTAATAGTTTTAGGTTTATTAGGACTTGGATATCAATTTCAAACTAAAAAAGTAAAAACTGGTAAAACATTTAATACACCAATACCTAAAAGTCAAATACCATCTCCAGAAACTGTATATACATCTAAAAGATCCTATAATATTTTCCAAGAAGAACAAAAAACAGCTGACGTATTATTAGCTAAATCATTATATCCAGAAGATACAAATGTTATTACACCTGGTCCTTCATTTCCTATAATTTATAATAAAGTTGATTATACAGATGATAATTTACCAATTGAATATAATAGTTATCAAAAATATGATGATATCGTAATTGATACTAATTCTGATCCATATATAGGAAAAAATACAAATCAGATTAAAAATAATAAAACTATACCAGAAGCAGGAGGTTTTAATGGTATATCATTAACAGGAAATCAAATAGAACCTAATAAATTTACACATAATAATATGACACCCTTTTTTGGAGGTAATGTAAGACAAAATTTAGATGAATTTTCTACACGTGGTATTTTTGAAAACTTTACAGGGACTCAAGATAATTATCAAAAAAAACAAGAATTAGGACTATTTTTTCAACCACAAGATAATATGTCAAATGTATATGGAACAGGAAGTTTAGATGGATTTATGTTAGATAGATATTATGTATCAAATATAAGATCAATGGAAACTCCTATTGAAAAAGTATATGTAGGACCAGGATTAAATCAGGGATTTACCAATGAACCTTCAGGAGGGTTTCAACAAGCAGATACTCAGGATTATGTTATGCCTAAAACAACAGATCAAATTAGAGTTAAAACAAAACCAAAAATATCATATTATGGAAGAGTTGTTTCTGGTGCTAAAATTGCTAAACCAGCAAAAATTGGAACAGTTTATAAAAATAGACCTGATACATTTTATGTTCAAGAACCAGATAGATATCTTACTACTACCGGTCAAGTAATTGCAGCTGAACAGAGACCATGTATAATTACAAAATATACTAATCGTAAAACAACAGAATTAAAAACTAGAACTGGAAGTGCAGCACCAGTTCACGGAACAGTTGCACAAATTAGATCTAAATATAAAATTTCTGACAAAATTACATATGCTTCTGATGGTCCTAGAAATGCTGACGGTACAGGGACATGGAGTATTATGAATATGTTAGGACTTAATAGTACTCCTAATGATTACGGTAAAAAATCTATTAGAATCAGAAATAATAATAGAGTATTAAGTAAAAATAATGATACTGTTGTTAATTATAAAGCACCCATAGAAAAAGCTGTTGCTAGAAATCAACAAAAATTAAAAACAACTAAAAAGATTATTAAAAATAATAGAATCAATGGTAATTATCAAGGTGAAAAAAAAGCAAAGATATATGATCCAAATGATGTTCCTCGGGAAACAATAAAAGAGACAAATATTCACAATAATCATTCCGGTATATTATCTGGACCAGTTAGTGGAACTGTATATGATCCTAATGATTTACCTAGAACAACTATTAAAGAGACCAATATCCATAATAATTACAGCAGTAATATTCAAAATATGAATAGAGGTAATACCGTCTATGATCCTAATAATCTACCTAGAACAACTATTAAAGAGACGAATATTCACAATAATTACAGTAGTAATATTCAGAACGTAAATAGAGGTAATACCGTATATGATCCTAATGATCTACCTAGAACTACTATTAAAGAGACGAATATTCATAATAATTACAGTAGTAATATTCAGAATGTAAATAGAGGTAATACTGTTTATGACCCTAATGACCTACCTAGAACAACTATTAAAGAGACGAATATTCACAATAATTACAGTAGTAATATTCAAAATATGAATAGAGGTAATACTGTTTATGATCCTAATGATCTACCTAGAACTACTATTAAAGAGACAAATATTCACAATAATTACAGTAGTAATATTCAGAATGTAAATAGAGGTAATACTGTTTATGATCCTAATGACCTACCTAGAACTACTATTAAAGAGACGAATATTCATAATAATTACAGCAGTAATATTCAAAATATGAATAGAGGTAATACTGTTTATGATCCTAATGATCTACCAAGAACTACTATTAAAGAGACGAATATTCATAATAATCATTCCGGTATATTATCATCAAATATGATGAAAGGTATTGTTTATGATCCAAATAATTTACCAAAACGAACAACAAAAGAAACAACTGTTAATAATAAAAGAAAAGCAAATATAAATCTAAGTGGAAAAGGTTCTTATAGTAAAAATAAAGATAAAGCTAAAATAACTACAAAAGAAACAACTATTACAAATAATGTAATGGGCATTGCATCTAGAACAAGAGGAGACGGTCATCTTGTAAAAGGAGTACAAGTTCATCCTACTATTAGAGAAGATACAAGTGTACATTATATGGGAGATGCAACAGGACCTGAACTAGGAGCTTATGATGTTACTGATGTTAATGCACCAAATACAATGAGACAATTTACATCAGATATTGAATATTTTGGTGGCGTTGGAAATGATGGTGTAAATATTAAACCAATGTCATATGAAGATATTTATAATGCAGAGATAAAAGCAATTCGTGGTACAACAGATGAAGGTTATACACCAGGACCTCAAGCACCTAGTACTGTAGTAAGTGGAAGTGATATTAATGTTACTAGTACAAGAATGGGTGATATACAAAATAAATATTTAACAGAAAGAGGTGTACAAGCAAATAAGGTATATAATTCTATACCTCAAATGAATCATTTAAATATAACTCAAGAAAAAGAAATAGTTCCAAATGAACCATTAGCAGATAGAATAAATCCAATTATAGTAGATGCATTTAAAGAAAATCCTTATACTCAACCATTAGATAGTTGGGCATAAAATTATATTGATATATCCATTTTTTACATTATTTAGTTTTTTTTGTCTACTACGAATTATTATAAAATATCATTGAAAAAAAGAATATATAGCTATTATAATTATTCATAATAATAATTATAATAGCTATAATTAGCATCAAAATTGTTTATTCATTATAATTGATAAAGGATGTTTATCCTTGTAAGATAATATAATATTTATAATTTCATTTGGAAAAATAATCATATTATTAATTAATAATTTTAATTTTATTTTGTAATCTATTTAATTTATATTTAACTTTATAACAAACAATAAAATATTCAATTATAATATAAAATAAATATATTATAAATATATATTTTGTTATACTTATAAGTAAATCAATATACATTGTAGTTAATATTAGAATAAATATTAATATATATAATCATTTTATATATATTCTAATTTATTATAAAAATGATTCATAGCTAATAAGTTTAGTAATTATTGTATTCCAATTATAATTTTCATAATAATTATTACAAATAAGTTCAGAATAATTTTTATTAAATTTATAGTTAAAATTATTTGTTAATCGATGTATATATATTTCTTTGAAATATATTTTTTTATTAAAAGAATTACTACTTGATTCACTATAGTAAATTCTAATTAAATCTTTTGTTTTTATTCTATTTTCAAAATTAATTAAATTAGGTAAATTATAATTAACTATTTTTGTTAAGTTCATATTGTAATAAATATTATTATATAGTTTTATTTGAATTAATGAAATATTTATATCTTGAATATCTTGCCATAACACTCTTTCAATATTGTGAAATAATGAAATATCAATTTTATTATAGACACCATAATATATTTTTAAATCAATATTATCAGTATATTCAATTATAATTCTAATAACATCAAATGGTAATTTATTCATTTATAAATTATATAATATAATTTTAGAAAAATTATATTATATATATTTATAATAATGATGGATGCAGGAGCACCTATTAAAAATCAAGGATATTATGATGTTCCAATATGTAATGAATATTCAAATAAAGATATTAGAGATTCTGCTAAAAAAACAAATAATTATTTATTAAATAGACAAATAAATTTAACATTAAATAATAATAAAGAGAATTATATAGTTTATCAAGATCCTGTCATTCCTTCTCCTTCTCTATTTTTAGAAACAGATGCACCAATGTCTGGATATTATTATAAAAATCCAATGTCTAAAGCATTTGATGGAACAGTTCCTATTCCAAATAAAAAAGATTCTAAAGTATATAATTATATAAATTCTGATTTAAATCCTCCATTTGGTATAGAAAGTTTTAAAAATGATAGTTTGAATAAAAATAAATCACAATTTTTATGTTTATTAATTTTATTAATAGTCATTTTATTTTATTTTTTTAGATAAATAATATTATATATATTTATATGTCTATATTACATGGTGCACCTATTAATAATCCAGGTTATTATGATATACCAATAAATAATCAATATTCAAATAGACCTCCTTCAGGAAATAAAATGAATCGTAATGAGGAACAAAATTATCTTATAAATAAACCAATGCCAGGTTATTTTGATCCTGCTGCATTTTCAGAGGATGTAAAACAGCCTTTAATGAGAAAAAAAGAATTAATTAATGATAGTTCTGTTGAAGAATTTAGAGGGGGTGGCGGAGGACACGGAGGAGGTGGAGGACACGGAGGCGGTGGTGGACATGGAGGATATGGTGGTGGACATGGAGGACATGGTGGTGGACATGGTGGACATGGAGGACATGGTGGACATGGTGGACACAGAGGAGGTCACGGTGGTTATTATGGAGGTTTATATGGTGGAAATTACGGATACGGAGGAGGTTATTCTTCTCCAGGATATATTCCATTAAGCTATTTCGATTCAGGTGACTATGGTTATGCAGATATAGAACAACCCGTATATAATGTGTATCCAACAACAGTTATTGAACAAAATCCAACAGAAGTTCAAGTATCAGAAACTACTGAAAAAATGAATTCAGATATAGAATATAGTCCAATTAAAATAAAAAAAAATAAATGTAAAAAATTAAAAAAAAAGGAAAATAAAGAAATTTCTAAAAATACATTATGGATAACAATAATAATTTTACTTATTATTATATTATTACTTGTTATAAAAATATTATTTGATAATAAAATTATAAAAAATTTTAAGTAGTTAATTTAAAATAAACGAAATATTATTTATTAAAAATACTAAACAAAAACAAAATACATTAAAATGGATAATTTAATTAAATCATTATCTCTTAGGAGACTTTGTCTTCCATCAGATACAAATTATAATATATTACATTCTGGAAAAATTAAAAACGCATGTTGTTTAGAAGGAAATTCAAATCATATTTCTATTTGTTATAAAGGTAGAATATCAGAAAAAAAATTATGTGTAAAAATATTAAGTTATGGATCTAATATGTATGATAATTGTTTAGATGAAAAAAATAAACATGCAGAGGTTTCAGCTATAAATAATTTACCATTCCGTCCTTATAAAAAAAGAAATCTATATAAAATAAATATATTAGTTATTAGAGTATCTGTAACAGGAAAATTAGGAAATTCAAAACCATGTTTTCATTGTTTATTAAACATGAAATCTTTATCTAATAGAGGATACATTATTAAAAATATTTTATATTCAAATGAAAATGAAGAAATTATAAAAACTACCTTAAATAAAATTATTAATGAAGGAAATTTTCACATTTCAAAATATTATAAGAGAAATAATTACATTAAATAAAAATTATAAATAAATTTTAATAAAATTTTATTTATAGATTAAATATATGAAGAATATATTTAATAAAATTAAAGGGAAAAAAAAAGATAGAAATTTAATAATTTATAATAATTTTGATGAATTAGAAGAATTAAATTTAAATAATTGGTTATCTTCTTCATTGCCTGTTTATAGTATCTACTATGGGAAAGCTTATAACCCACCATTTTTCAATAATATAATATCAATTCAAAAAAATGATATGGAAGATATACAAAAAATATGGAATATGACATTATATGGTGGAATGATTATAATTAGTTCAATACATAAATCTCATTTTAGCCAAAATATTATTTTAGAGAATGATACATTTATTTTAATAAAAAAAAATATGTATATTACCTATATATTTCCAAAATATAGAGTAATTGAATTTATAATTGCTGGAACAATGAAAGGTGGTACAACTGCAGCTATTAAAAATTTTAATAAACATCCTGAGATATCTATGGTTGAAAAAGAGATACATTATTATGATAAGAAAATAGATTATCAAAGAGGTATTGATTGGTATAAATCTCATTTTGATTATTCAAAAAAAATTGTTGGTGATAAAGCACCAGATGTAATGTATATGTATTCTTGTTTAGAATTATTACAAATTTCTAATCCTCAAGTTAAAATAATATTATTTCTAAGAAATCCTATTGAAAGAGCATATAGTCATTGGAAAATGACACGCGATTTATTTAGAAATACAACTTCCTTTGAATTTAGCATAAATGATGAGTTAATGTATAGAATGGGTGAAAATAGATCATATAATGTTGCATTTTGGCATCATTTTATACAGAGAGGATTTTATTATGAACAATTAATGGAAATATTAAAATATTTTCCAAAAGATAATATATTTATTGTAATATCTGAAAAAGTTAGATACAATATGGATAAGGAATATCAAGATATATTTAAATTTTTAGGAGTTAGTGAATTTCATACTGAATTTGAAGAAGATTTTGTTTCTAAAAAAAATGATATGATTAAAAAAAACAGTAAATTATACAAAGAGTTGCAAAAAATATACAAAGATGATGTTAAAAAACTAGAAAAATATATTGGTTATAAAACAGATTGGTGGTAAATTATATCAATAAATATTAAATACCAATAGATTTTGATAAATTCTATTAATTTATACTTTTTTAATGCTATTTCTAATATATTTTTTTATATAATTTTCCTTCTTTACCACATATACTTTCTATTTGTCTTGCAACAGAACAAAAGTGATAATCAATATTATTTTCTTCCTTTAGAAATAATGAGTATTTACCAAATTTATCAGTATTATAATCTGTTATAAAATATTTACAGTAAAAAAGTGTAAAGATAAAATTGGTAAAAATAGTAGACTTAATAGAGAAAAAATATATTGCATTTTATTATTTAAATAAATTATATTTAAGTCAACTTAAATATAATTATCTAATTCTTCAAAATCTATTCCTTGTTCTAAATATTTTTGAATTCGGAATGGATGTAATGCTTTCTGAATCAATTCTTCTTTGTAAATAGAACATCGTTTTTTTAAATACTCATAATCTAATTCAAAAATGGATGGATTAAGTGTTAATACATCCCAATTAATTTTATCTTGATTCTGTTCTAACAAATGTATTGCAGCTGGATTTTCTGATAAAATATCCCAATTAATTTTATCTTGATTCTGTTCTAACAGATGTATTGCATTTGGATTTTCTGATAAATAATCCCAATTAATTTTATCTTGATTCTGTTGCAATAAATGAATTGCAGATGAATTAAAAGATAAAAGATTCCAATCAATTTTATCTTGATTTTGTTCTAACAAATGTATTGCAGCTGGATTTTCTGATAAAAAATTCCAATTAATTTTATCTTGATTTTTTTCTAATAGAAAAACAGCATCTGTAGTTGCAGATAAAAAATCCCAATTAATTTTATTAAGATTTTTTTCTAAAAAAGAAATAGCATTTTTAGATAAATATTTCAAATAAATTGATCCTGATAATAAAGACCAATTAATCATAACTGGATTTTTCTCTAATAAAGGTATACCATTTGGATTTCTTGATAACCATTCCCAATCAATTCTATATGGATTTTGTTCTAATAAATAAATAGCAGCTGGATTAGATGATAGAGCTTCCCAATAAATTTTATCTTGATTTTTTTCTAATAAATAAATTGCACTTGGATATTTAGATAACCATAACCAATTAATTTTATCTTGATTCTGTTCTAACAGATGTATTGCATCTGGATTTTCTGATAAAAAATTCCAATCAATTTTATCTTGATTTTTTTCTAAAAATTGAATAGCATTTAGATTATAGGATAAATATTCCCAATTAAGCTTATTTATATCAATCCATTCTCTTAGTTTATACATTTTATAAGTAAATAATATTATAAGAATATTACTAGTTGTTTTAATTTCAAAATTAAAATAAATCAATTTTTTTTTATAAACTGTAATTTCAAAAACAAAATAATAAATTAAAAAATAAATACATTATAATTTATATATATATATATGAAATCAATATTTATATTTAGACGTGACTTTTCATTAGAAGATAATTTAGGTTTCATTGAATGTTATAATAATTCATCTAAAATCTTGCCAATATTTATATTTACTCCTGAACAAATAGAAAATAATGATTATTTTTCACATAATTCTTTTCAATTTATGATTGAGTCTCTCAAAGAATTAGATAATGAATTTAAGATAAAATATAATTCCCAAATTCATTTTTATTATGGGGATAATATAGCAATATTAAAAAAAATATATAAAGAATATAATTTTAATTCAATCTATTACAATAAAGATTATACAAATTATGCATTAAAAAGAGATAAATCAATTAAAGATTTTTGTAGTGAAAATAAAATTGATTGTAAAGATATAGAAAATTATTTATTATCACCTATAGGTACTTATTTAAAAATAGATGGAAAAGAATATTTAAAATATACTCCTTTTAAAAATAATGCAAAAAAATTAAAAGTTGATAAGCCTAAAAATTATCATTTTAAAGATAAATCAAAATTTGATAAAATAAAATATATATTTAATTTATCAGATTTAAAATATAAAATAAATGATAATATAGCTGTTCATGGAGGGCGAAAAAATGCATTAAAAATATTAGATAATATTAATAAATTTAAAAATTATAATAATGAAAGAAATAATTTAAATACCCCTACCACACATTTATCAGCTTATATAAAATATGGATTAGTTTCAATAAGAGAAGTTTATCATTCAATTTTAGAAAAATTAGATATAAATAGTGGATTAATTGATCAATTATATTGGAGAGAATTTTATTTTTATTTAGTCTATTATAATCCCAGAATATTAGAAGGTAAAAGTTTAAAGGAACAGTATGATAAAATAAAATGGGAAAATAATATAAAAATATTTAAAAGTTGGAAAGAAGGTAAGACAGGATTTCCTGCAGTAGATGCTGGTATAAGAGAAATGAATGAAACGGGATTTATGCATAATAGAGCTAGATTAATAACAAGTGGAATATTAATTAAAATTTTAAAATGTGATTGGAGATTAGGTGAAAAATATTTTGCACAAAATTTAGTTGATTATGATCCAACTGTTAATAATGGAAATTGGCAATGGTCTAGTGGGAGTGGTGCTGATTCTCAACCATATTTTAGAATAATGTCGCCTTGGAAACAAGCTATAGATTATGATCCTGATTGTGAATATATAAAAAAATGGATACCTGAATTAAAAAATATTCCAAATAAAGATATATTAAATTGGAATAAAAATTATAAAAAATATAAAGATATTTATATTGAACCTATAGTTGATTATGAAAAAGCAAGGAAGGATATAGTTGAAATTTATAAGAATGGATTATATAGTTAAATTTTTAAATTTTTAAATTTTTATTTATATTGAATAGTATAATTTTGTTTAACAAAATTAAAAAAATCTTCAGAAATATGAGACTTGTTACTTTCACAAAATCCCATAAATTTATCAAGATTTTTATTTTCTTCAGAATAAGTAATTGGTTTTTGACCTCTTCTATAACAAAGATTTTCATCTTCATTATCTGAATGGTCGCAATCTGATTGATATTCTAATCTATCAGATGGCCATTTACCAATTTTTTTAAAGAGAGTATATTTAAATTTATTATTAATATCTTTGTCAATATCAATTTTATATTCATATGGAGAATTTGTTAAATTCTTATTTATTCTGCAATTATTTTCACATTGATCACATGAGCCATTACAAAAAAAATATGAATTAAATTCATAATGATCATTCATATTAAAAGAATGTTCAATAAAATGATTTTCATTTGTATGACCACGATGAATTTTATTACCAAGAATATCATAATTATCATAATCGGTGATACAAGGAATACCATATCTATAATGAGTAATATCATTATTTACTTCATAAATTTCAGTAATTGCTGACATTGTTTTAAGATGTATAAATATTAATTATTAATATTATTTAATATTATCTATTCGAATATTAGATTAATTCCTTAATAAAAAATAAATCATTTTTTTTTATAAAAAAATGATTTATTTTAATAAATATAACTTAATAAGCAATCATATATAATAAATAAAACATGATTGCATATAAAGTATATCAGGAAGCAATAAATGTTAATTCTGTATATGGATATGATAAATATAACTTAGCTATACCAAAAAAAGTATATACATTAGAAATAGTTGATAATAAAACAATATTTTATGATTTTATTATATATTTTTGTAAAACAATTTTATTATTTTTAATAAAAGTATTAATTGATTTTACAATGATAATTAAAAAAATTATTAAATTAATAATTTTTTTTATACTTTTTCAAATATTTTTAATTACATTAAAGAATATGTATATCATTATAGTGAATCTTTACTATTAGTAATTTACTATAAAGTCATATACTATATTTTTATAATGTATCTCTATATACTCTTTTTTTTTATAATCATTCTTATCAATTATAATGGTACTTTTTATTTTCATAATATCTTCATTTATCAATAAGTTTATTGTTCTTATATCATTTTTACTACTATCATCAATAATTATAGAATTAAAACTAAAATCTAAATATAATAATATATTAGAAGTATTGTATAATTTATATTTAGAAGTATCTTCTAAATATTTTATGATAATATCATTCATATATTTATATATATATTTGTATTTATATATGAATTTATATAAATATATATATATAATAAATTTTTTATAAAATAATATATATGAATATATTTTTATTATTTCCTATTCATTTATTTTCTAATATTGATATTTTAAAGAAAAATAAAGTTTATTTGATAGAAGAACCTAGATTTTTTACTGATTTTAAATTTCATAAATTAAAAATAGCTTATCATCGAGCTACTATGAAATCATATTATGAATATTTAAAAGAAAATAATATTAAAGCAACATATATAGAATTTCATGAGAATTTAAATGAATTTTATAAAAATCTATATAAGGAAGATCATAAATTAATATCAATATATGATCCTTCTGATAATATATTAATAAAAAAATTATTAGATTTAATTCCAAATCTAAATATGATACCAACACAAAATTTTTTGGTAAATAAAGAATTACTGACATCTAATAAAAATATTTTTTATAAAAATTTAAAATATAATCATCAAAAATTTTATAAATGGCAGAGAGAAAGATTAAATATATTAATAGATAAAGATGGCAATCCAATAGGTGGTAAATGGTCATTTGATACAGAAAATCGTAAAAAAATACCAAAAAATGTTCCTATTCCATCTATATTAAAAGTAGATAGTAATCATTCCTTTATAATAAAGGAAGCAAAAGAATATGTAATTAAATATTTTAATAATAATTATGGAAGTTTAGATAATTTTATATATCCAATTGATCATAAACAATCAAAAGAATGGTTATTATATTTTATAAAAAAAAAATTTATTAATTTTGGAATATATGAAGATGCTGAAACAACGAGAGATCCATTCTTATTTCATTCAGTTTTAACACCAATGATGAATATTGGATTACTTATAGATAAAGAAGTATTAGATTTTGTTTTTAAATATCAGTTTAAAATACCTATATCATCATTAGAAGGTTTTATTAGACAGATAATTGGTTGGAGAAATTATGTTTATGCCATATATATTTTAGAAGGATCTAATATACAGAAGGATAATTTTTTTAATCACATAAATAAAATTAATAAAAAAATAATGTGGGAAGGAAAAACAGATATATTACCAATAGATAATATTATAAATAAAATAATAGATTTTGGCTATGCTCATCATATAGAGAGATTAATGTATCTAGGTAATTATATGCTTTTATGCATGATTAATCCAAAAGATATTTATGAAATATTTATGGAATGGACAATTGATGCCTATGAATGGGTAATGATACCAAATGTATATAGTATGAGTCAATTTTCAGATGGAGGAATGATGATGACGAGACCTTATTTTTGTTCATCAAATTACATTTTAAAAATGAGTGATTATAAAAAAGATAAATGGTGTGACTTATTAAATACTTTGTATTATAATTTTATAAATCATCATAAAGATTATTTATCGTCAAATTATGCTACAGCTAGACAAGTTGCATTTTGGAATAAAAAATCTGAATCAGAAAAGAAAAAAATATTATTAATGGCAAAAAATTATTTAGAGAATAAGTTTATATTGAAATAAAATCTTTAAAATTATCATATTTTGTATAATTAAATTCTATAAAATCTTTTTCAAAATGTTTATTAACAAAATTAAAAGCATATTCTGTATAATATGTTTTATAATAATTAAAATTAATTTTATTTTTATTTATTGTAGTTTTTTTTTCATGAATAACTTTTTCAAAACCAACTTTTAGAAGAATATTACTTAAATCTTCTTCTAAATTTTCTTGTTTTCCTATTAATGACATGTTATTAATTCCGTTCTTATCTATTATTTGATCATATTGCGATAAAAATATATGATTATATGCTATATCAGATAACTCATCCTTATTATTAATAAAATAATCAATATTTTCAAATTTTTCATAATTATCATTGTCAACTAAATTTTTAGAAATAGTAGGAATACTAAGAATAAAATTAAAAGCAGATATAAATCTTGTATATGGATCTCTTACAAAAGTAAATTTAAATGCATTATTCCATCTTAATTCGTCTAAAGTTGTCATTTCAATTAATTCTGTTGATCCTGAATAATAATTATTTACTCCATAATATCTATTTGAAAAAGGCGTTACTTTAAGAAAATCATAAGAATTATTAATTTTATCTTTATTAAATTCATTAAAAATATGAAAATCAGATCTAACTAAAAAGTTATAACTAGTAAAATTATAATATTCTTCTAATAAAGTTTGTATATAAGTTCCACCAGTTTTAGGTATATGAAAATATATAATATCTAAGTTATGATTTATACTAGCCATATTATTTTATAAAGATTATTTATTTATATAGAAATTATAAATAATATTATTATATATTATTAAAAAAATGGGAGGAGGATCATCATCTAGCAGCTGTTCACAAGGATTTATATCATGGTGTGAAAGTGTTTATAATACTAGCAATTGTACATTATGTTCAGCAGATGTTGCTGCAACTGGAGTAGATATTTTCGGTGACTATTTAGATTCAGCAGAAATTAAATTTTTAAGAGGAAAAACATTTGCAGAAATTCCTCTAAAATCACCTTATAGTATAAATAAAGGAATATTATATTTAGATTATCCATCATCAGCATCTATCGTAAAACTTTTACAAGAAGGAACTGTATTTACTATTGTTTCTGGAGGAACATATTATATTTCAGGACTTTTACTGCAAATAGGATTTCAAATGCCTTTTTTTAATAAAAAATCAATTTAAAGATATATTATTATATAAATATAGTTAAAGTATGATTAATATTAATCGTCTAGAGATTATTATTGCAGAATTTGCTAAGAAATACAATTTCTTGCAATGGAAGGATATTGCTAACGTGGTTACGAAAAGTAAACCAATGTTTTCAAAAAAACAACTTCAAATGGATGGTAAATCGTTTGTGAAAATAACAGAATGCATCGAAAAGAATAGTAAAGATAAAAACTATGTATTGTTTATTGGCAAAATTTACTTCACAATAGACAGTTCATCACAAGATGAAGAAATCTACTCTGTAGATACAGATAATCATAGTTTTGCAATAAATTTATCTGATTTTTCAGACGAACAAACTTTGATAGAAACAATTATAGAGAAATGTAAAGAATATAATCATTTATAAAATAGATTTATATATTGGGCATTTGAAATGTAAAAAGGTGTAGAATTTTTACTTATCTCAGTCTCAATAAATACTTACTCAAAAGAGGAAATATATAATGTATTTATTATTTATGACTATAAAATTCATAACAGGACCTATAATAGGATAAACCTGTGTTATTGATTTACAAGTTCGGCATTTGAATTCCGAACCGCTGTAAATACATTAATATTATTTAAAAAAAATATTAAATGTTTCTCTAAATGTATTAATATTTTTACAAGTTTAGCAACATCAGAAATAATTAGAACATCAAACCCTGATATTAATATTGTAAATGTTTTAATGGCTCAAAAATTAGGGTTTACTTCAAAAGATTATAATTTTATTTAAATAATTATTATTATGACTACAGTAATAATTTAGATAATATATATGCATTAAAATTAATTAGAGTAGATGGAATTATTATTTTTATTTGGCATTTAATATATCAAAAAACTATTTTATTGAATATTAAATTAGATTATGAATTTTATATTACTTTTTATTTAGCAATTTTTAATAATTTAAATGGAACAGATCCTATTTTATCATATCAAATTAATCCATATTTTATTAAATATGATCCGTCTGGAATATTATCATCTTTAGATGATGTTTCTATTGTAAAATGGACAAATATAATAAGTAATCAAGTTAATTTAACTGAACTTTTAATTTCAAAAATGGCATCAAGAATATTAAGTCAGGAAGAATTAATAAATAATAGCGTTACTGAATATACACCCATGCTTAATTTAAAATTCTCATATTTTATAGGAATTAAAAAGAAAAGGGTATTGTATATGTCCTAAATAGGAATGATAATATTTGACACCAGAGAGATATTATTCTCAATCACGGGG
>Ga0214919_10000697_pt1 | contig 57379 bp, 57 predicted proteins | sample LL1503_MetaG_FD_177994 | JGI IMG/M metagenome (GOLD analysis project Ga0214919, IMG submission 177994) | Freshwater microbial communities from Lake Lanier, Atlanta, Georgia, United States - LL-1503 | ecosystem: Environmental > Aquatic > Freshwater > Lake | place: USA: Georgia | collected... | reverse complement strand
AGAAGGGGGAGGAGAAGGGGGAGGAGAAGGGGGAGGAGAAGGGGGAGGAGAAAGGGGATGGGAAGGGGAAGGTATAAGAGAAAATAAGGAAGAAAATGAAGATGAAAGTAATCAAAATGGAGGATCTAAAAAAATAACAAATCGATTTATTGGCGGTGAAAATACACCATCTCCGCAATCAGAAGAATACCAAGCCAAATTGGATGGAATGTCTATAAAACAACCCACCCCTTTTTTCCGAAAAATGAAGGAATTGGACCCTACATTATATATCACTGACGATATCGGTAAAGATTATAAACTGTATTCCAAAGCATGTCCATCATCAGATAAACGTCAACCTATTATTTTAACCGATGAGGAAAAAGAACGTATTGATAGTGGCCCTAATAAAGGGTCATATGGTCATGCAATTCATTATGGGTCTAATCCGGATAAAAAATACTGGTATGTTTGTCCAAGATATTGGTGTTTGAAGACCAATTCCAGTATTAGTGACGCAGATGTTAAAGCGGGTAAATGTGGTGGTATTATTCCACGTAATGCATCGACGGTTCCACCCGGTTCATACGTATATGAATTTGACCATCCAAAACAACATCGCGATGCGGCAGGTAATTACGTGCAAAATATACCGGGATTTTTGGATAAAGATAAAGGTGGAAAACATCCGGATGGACTATGTATTCCATGTTGTTTTAAAAAAGAGTGGTCAGCACAACAAATTAAATTGCGACGAGAGCAATGTACTAGTGGAGATTCAGTCCAAGGACCAAAAGACCAAAAAGAACAAAAAGAGCAAAAAGAACAAAAGGCCGTTGCCATTAGTAATAAGATGATTTCTTATATTATTGGTGCTACGAATTATCCATTACCAATACAGCGATGGGGATTTTTACCAATGGCAGTACAACTTTTTTTAGGTTTTGATAATAGTGCATTAGTAGATGAACAAAATCCGGCAATAATTCGACCCTATGAACCAACCCTTTTGCGATATGGTGTTGAAAAATCGACAAATCAATCGTTTATTGCATGTTTGGCATATTATTATGCATATAAACATAATCGATTTGCGGGTCAAGATGTTGCCAAAATAGAGGCTCCATCAATCGCTGATATGCGTCGAATATTGGCATCGTCAATTACCCTGGATATGTTTATTCGGTATCATAATGGCAATTTAGCAACTATCTTTCGTCCTAAAAAAATGGACCAAGCAGATATAGATATTGACCGTTATAGGGATAGTGAGTTTTACAAATCGCTCAAAAATGATTTGCAAGATGAAACCAAAATGGACTATTTGGAGGATACTATTTCAGCATTTGAAAACTTTTTACGATATTTGCAAGACGAAAAATCGACAATTGACCATACGTATTTATGGGATATAGTATGTGACCGAAATCCATTATTAATGCGAGATGGTATTAATTTGGTTATTTTGCAATTGGCAGATAATGATATTACTGAAAAAGTGCAAATGGTTTGTCCATCAAATACGTATTCGACGATTGATTATAAGGATAATAAAGAAACTGTTATCTTGGTTAAACAAGACGATTTTTATGAACCCGTATTTTTATATGAAGAATTAGTCTATATTGTCGATTCTCGGTCAGATGAATTATCTTATGAAATCAAAAAAGGCAATGTAGTATTAAAAGATACGATTATTGATGGTTCAACCAAACGTGTTTTATATCGATTAAAACCGAACGATGTTAAAAAAAGTGAAATAGTATCAAAGTCTACATTCTTGGAAGGGACTGCAATTCAAAATATAAAAACGATGTTGAAGTTAATAAAACAAACTGTCAAAAAATATTGTGCACCGCTCTCTAGTATGCCAAGAGCATATCAGTTTAAACGAAATTTACCTATAATTGAACTTATGCGTATTTTGAAACATCACGATTATCGCATTGAAAGCCAAATATTAAATTATCGCAATAAAGCTATTGGATTGCGAGTGAACCGAGAAGAAGGCCAGACATTTTTATTTATTCCATGTTATCCTTCTGGTATCGTCGAGGGATTAGAAACGCGTTATATGGATGAGGAGGATTTATGGATTGATTACCGCAGTACACGCGATAGATTATTGGGAATATCTGTTGCAACTGGGGGTAAAATTCCATGTAAACCGAAAATCAAAATTGTGGAGGATGAACTCGTTGTCGGATTTTTGACTGAAACTAACCAATTTGTGCAAATATTTCCACCGGTTCAAAACTTGGATGAAGATGGTATTGAAGTGGTGCATCATTCGAGTTATGTTAAACCGATGTCTAACTTAGGTGTGAGAATAGGGTCATCAATAAGTAATATGATTGGACAAGGTACGGGTGGAGGTGGAGGTGGAGGTAATCCAGTACCCCGAAATTCAAACAATGAAAGCGCCGATAAAATATTATCGACTAATAAAATGGGCGATAATGAACGTATTCAAAAAATCCAAGAAATTAATTTAGAAACGCAATTTTATAATGTATTTCGCAGTCTAGTGAGACTATTATTGAATAATTATGAATATCGCCAATTCCGCAATTCGATATTAAAAACAATTGATGACCGCGGTATTACATATCATAATAAATTGGGTAATATTGTGCGCGATTTGAGAGAATTAACTAGAGGAGCTGTTAGTTTCCAAGATTTTGATAAAGATACATTAATGCAAATAGAGGATGTTATGGTATGCTCTGCCGGATTAGACGGACAATGTGCCAATAGCGATGAAATGACTACAACAGGTTCCAATAAAAAATACTGTTTGACAACCCCTGATGGGCAATGTCAAACTATTTTTCCTAAAACTCATTTATTAAGTGGTTCTCCCAATGAACGTGTATATTTTGACCGAATGGCTGATGAATTATTGAGATATGGTCGTATTCGTCAATTTATGTTTCATCCCAAAACATATTTGAATGTGGGAAATGCCGAATTTAAAATCCATAATGATGAATTGTTTTTATTGGAAAGTTTGTTAAATAAGGAATATTTTCGCGATTTAATACCATATAATACTGGGTCATATATTGAAAATATTGAATATGATACTGCTAAACCGTCTACTGCACAAACATACTCGAATGATGTTTCATTGGATGAACAGGCAGAACTTTTACAAATAAATGAACAAGTTGAAGAAGGTAAAACTGCATTAAGTGATTATATTATCGATTGTTTAAAAGAAACCAAGTCTCGAGTTATTGGAAATGAAAAGGCGGGTTCTTGGAGACCTTATTTTCCGGCTACTGTTAAAGAAATGATATTTGGAAATTCAATCATATGTAGTTTCATTCCTATTATTTATATTTTGCAAAATTATCGTAAAGTCACTGGTCTATCTGTACAAAATGTGAAAACAGCATTGTGGAATGGATATCAACCTTTGCTCGAATTATATAAAGAACGGATAATTACGATTTTACGTAGTGAAGGAAAACGCGAATTGATGGAACTAATAACATCGGGTAAAACTACCTTGGAACGTGTGATTTTCAGTGAAGGCTACTATATTACCGATTTGGATTTATGGGTGTTATGCCAATCGGCTAAAATACCAGTCATATTATTTTCATCGACTACTTTAAAATATTTAGTGCCGACGATTAATTGGCTACGTTTATCGTCAAATGGACGCGCGAATGAACGATATTATTTTATTCGTTCACCGGTTGATGTTAAATTGAATAGTCCACCTGCATATCATGTATTAACTGAAGCATTGGCTTTGTCGGAATTAAGAGGTGAAATGTTTTTATTGGCTGAACGCGGAGATGCTAAATATTCTAGTGAAATACAGTCTTTGAATGTGTTTTTGGCTAAAAAATAAATAGTTATTATGATTATTTATTATGATTATTTATCATAATAAATGGAAAATGTATATATATTATATGGCTACCAAGGATTAAATGAATTGGCCCAAGCATTTAATGAATTATTTACAGCAGGAGCAGAACCAGGAGCAGGAGAAGAACCAGGAGCAGGAGTAGAACCAGGAGCAGGAGTAGAACCAGAAGTAGGACCAGAAGTCTGACCAGAAGTAGGACCAGAAGTCTGACCAGAAGTAGGATTAGATGTGTGAGCAGCAGGTTTTGCAGTGTGAGTAGTAGCAGGTTTTGCAGTGTGAGTAGTAGCAGGTTTTGCAGTGTGAGTAGTAGCAGGTTTTGCAGTGTGAGTAGTAGCAGGTTTTGCAGTGTGAGTAGCAAGTTTTGCAGCAGGTTTTGCTGCTGATTTTGTAGGATTAGTTAACCCCTCTGTTAAACCATGGGTAAATTGCCAAATTACTGCAAATAATAACGCATGAATAAGCGCAACTGTCATCTTAGACAATTTTTTAGGTAGGTGTATCAAAATTTTTGGTGTTAACACAAAAAATAATACAAACATATATACGAATGTCATCATCATTTTTATTATATAATATATTGATATTTTTATTAATGTATTATATGTCTAAATTTTTATTATTTATAGCAGTCCAGACGTCAAACGCCATACCATTTTATGCGTAAATGTCCAAATTAATGCGAAAAGGAACGCATGTGTTAGGCCAGTTACCATTTTGGATTTATGCTGGGGCAAATAAAACAATGTCCCGGGTGTTAGTAGAAAGAAAAGCAAGAAAACGTACACAAACATTAACACGTTCATTTTTGGTATTGTTTATATATTATTACGGATATAAATACTTATTACTAAATGCCTAAATTAATTAAGGGGACTGTCGTCCCCTTAAGATCCCCTACCTATTAATTAAGGGGACTGATATATACAGCAATGTAATTCGTAGGTTCTCCTAAAACCCAGCATCATACCCATCATCGCACACCCCCGCATCTCCTCCGACATGAATATTCGCCACATTATTACGAATTTGTATCTTTGACTTACTGCAAATATCGCCTTTATCTTCTGACAATGCAAATGCTCGTTCAATATCTTTATTCCTATCGGTCTCTACTACTTCAAATGTATCTAAACTCTCCATCTCCTTCATATCCAGAACCAGTTGGAATGCCCCTGTTCCATAGTTGCCAAACTGACCGCACATCACATTCGCAGATACTCCTCGCATATGGTCAAAATCGCCATGTCTCGCCGCATCTAAGAATACCTCCGTATGTACCTCAAATGTGGCTTTTGCAATAGGTCCCACATTATCATTCAGTAATCCCGATCTAAATATCGGAACCATCTCTTGATTGCATGTCATACGGTCGCATAATAAACTCAAATGATGATAATTAATATAAACACCGCTAAATTCCATCACCTCAGCCATTTCATTATATATCATTTGACGTGCAGCTTCAATACCCAAAACTTCATATACTTCGCGAATATCATTACTGTAGGTTCTGGTCGGGTCAATATAGTCCAAAGCAAGTGCCTCCAACAGATTAGTTCCAGTCGTATCCAAAACCCATGTATCCTTTTTCACGTATTTGCCATCCTCTTTAGTCACAGGCATCTGTTTATCATCGACCTTGGTAATCTGAGCTCGATTACCTGCAGGTTGCTCTTTGACGACCGAATTCTGGACTTTTCTAGCAATAACGTTGTCAATATTGCTGATACCTCGCAAAACAATATTGTTGAGCAGAGCATCCTGAAAATTCTTGAGCAGATAAATTTCGTCAGATTGGTCGAGCGTTTCGGCAATTCCCTTCTTCTTATTTTTACTAAACACAGTACTGTTCATCCGAATTCGGAAAACCAATTTATCGCTATTGTAATCCGAATAAACACACGAAATCTCGCCTCCATATTGGCTGTTGGAAATCGCAAAATGAATGTCGTCCATCGTGATGTTTTTATCTAGCAATGTCTCGGGGTCCATTTCCATTCGTACAATCCACTTTGACCTATTCGGCTGTGCATTTTCGGATGACTGAATATCTGCTGGGTCCATACAATCTTTCATCAATCTCTCGAACTCATAATACTGCTCCAACAATTGTCGGTCCTCTACAATAGTTGTTGCCTGCTCATTCGGGTCAAAACAAATCTGAATAGACTTGACGACGTCTACTAGGCGAGTGTGCTCCAACATTGTTGCATAGGCCGATGCTTTATCTTGGTCCTGCTCATCAATTGGTTTGAGGTGAACAGTCAATGATGGATGTTTGGGGTTTTTGGTAAGACGCAAAATCTCTTCAATTCGGGGAACACCACGAGTGACATTGGATTTGCTCGAAACCCCCGCTAAATGAAAAGTGTCGAAAAGAGTGAGACCATTATAGCAGTCAAATGTTCGAGTATCTTCAACAGTTAAATCGTAAGCATAAGGGGTAGTATTTGGAACTTCCTCGATGGATATGATTTTGTCAAATTCTAAATCCATCATCGCATCATTACGCTCACGCATTTGTAGAGTTCCATCGATAATATCCGGAAGCATTAAATCGGATGCACTATATTCATATTTAAATATATGTTTCATCAAACTTTCCAATTTGGTTTGTTTTGATGCAATTGTCAAATTTAACATTGGTGCTAATTTTTGAGATTGTTTATTTGCCACGATTAAACTATATATTTGATAAATATTCAAACTGCCACGATTATTAGTCTCTCGTTTTTTTGGTTTATAAATATTACTAGCAATACCTAGATTTTTCAACATAACCATAACATCAGTTAACATAGTTCTTGAAACTGAACTAATTGAAATACGTGCACCATATTGTTCTCCTGATAAATTCTTTTTATGCATTTCAATGCACCCATCTCCACCAATATATGCATCTAGAAATCCTAAAATGCACTGCTTGTTTGAAAACACGATTTTATCGGAGACAAATTTATTATGGCTCAAATTACCACATAAATTTGCCAAAATTCTGCACAAAACTGTGTTGTAAATTCGAATATCTTGACTAGTCCAGCCTTCTTGGATTTTATCGCGAACTGTATAGATTTTGGTAGTTACGTTCCATTTTGTACAAAGTCGTTGAATAGGTACCAAATAATCATTGTCATTGTTTGCAATGGAAATTTGATGTTTTGTCATACAACCTTCAGCACAATATGCACCGACCAAATATCCAAAATCATAGTCAAGTTCAATGTTTTCTGGGATCATATATTCACATTTATTTGTCAATTTCATATAGACACAATTGTCTTTAATATTACCACTGGATTTGGTTTGTCTTCCTTGTCGTACTTTATCACTTGCCAAAACTACAATACTATCACTGCGAGTATGTGGCAGAGTAAAGGTTTTACCAGAGTGTTTTTTATACCATTGATATTCGTGGATGACTGATTTTGCTTTTGCCAACTCTGAACCATAAACATATTCAGTCGGTGGCAAAATATCTCGCAAATTCAACGCAAATTGCTCGGTATAATCTAAAGGCTTTCTAGATGCCGGCAAATAATCTCCGACATTTAATCCCGCTCCTTCAACCGCTTGAATTTTCCCGTCTCTCAACTGGAGGAAAGACTTGGCTTTCGTTGCAGTAACTTCTCGATTTCCTTTAGTAGTGACTTTTAACATCGTATTTGTTCCGTCCTCGTTGATAACTGGATGTCTAGTCACAGCTTCTATCCGTCTCCATACTGTTTCGCCATTCTCGGTAGCACACGGAACTTCGTAAAACTCGGGGAGCTCTGCATATGTGGTGTCCTTGTCCTTCATATAATCAATCTTTTGGGAAATCTTGATTTGATTTTCGGTAAATTCTCCAATTTTCTGCTTGGTGATTTCTTTTTTGGAATTTCGGACAATAATTTCGTCTGCATATACGAGTGAGTTTAGGGTGAGCTGCGTGGTGGGTTCACCAATACTTTGACCCGCAATGACCCCAACCATTTCTCCAGGATGTACAATGGCCTCTTTGTGTTTCAAAGCGACCATTTCCAGCAAAACCGTCAATGCTTTACGGTGGAACCGTTTATTCACCAATAGTTCCTTTGGAGACAAATAGTAATAATATAGAGCTTTGAATAAGGGCGTCAAAGGTGCAATCAGTCGGTTCATTTTCTCGTAATTCTCCTCGATTAATTGGAAGGCTTCCAATGGCGTAATATCGACCGTCGAATTGGCCGACAATCCCAATTGTCCTTGGATATTCACAATCAAATTCTGGAAGGCGACGGGCAATCTGACCGTATTTTCATTCTTGCCTTTAAACACGTTTTCCACGATTTGGTCGCGCGTTTCCAACATTTTCTTGATATATTCTTGGCATTTCGCTTTGGTCTCGACCTTCTGTTTCTTGATGCGAGTAATCGCACCTTTCGTATATACACCCAACAATTCACTCGCTTGGTCATTTACCCCGATAATATCATAGTGCATATAGATATCCTCGACGCTCATTCCGACCAAAGGAATTGTTTGGTTTTCTATGCGGGTAGAGTCGAAACTGTCATCACCGTAAGCAAACTGGATGATTTTTCCCTTGCTATTTCGCACTGTCATATCGTATTCGACCTTCAAATCCTCCAATCCCTTGATGAGACGTCGCTGAATATATCCAGTTTGCGATGTCTTGACTGCCGTATCAATCAGGCCAATACGACCACCCATTGCGTGGAAGAAGAGTTCGGGTGCAGTCAGGCCGGAAATGTACGAATTTTCGATAAATCCACGCGCATTTGGACTGTCATCGAATTTGTGATAGTGTGGCAATGTACGGCCTTCGAACCCATATGGAATTCGTTTGCCATCCACGTTTTGCTGACCCAAACACGAAATCATCTGCGATATATTGATGGGGGCACCTTTCGACCCCGAATTCACAATGATTAGGAAACGATTGTTTGGACTTAAACTGGTACGGCCAATTTTACCAGCTTGCTCCGTCGCTTTATTCAAAATATTATTCACTGTATTTTCGAATTCGGCATTGCTGCTATTTGCCGTATTGTTTTCGAAAATGCCGAGATGGACTTTATCGACCAATTCTTGAACCTCGCTCTTCTGTGCAGTAATGACTTGAATGATTTTAGATTGAGTGACCTTATCGGCAATCAAATCACTAATACCTACACTATAAGAACTCGATTTCATATATTCCGTGACAATGTTCTGCAAATTATCGTTGAAATCGGCACAAGCCATATTGCCGAAATCATTGCACACACGGTGAAGAATACCCTTAGTCGTAGAACCCAAAACGCCCTTCTCCAATTGTCCGCGAATATACTTACCATTGCGTATTTCCAACACATTATTCGATGTTGCATAGTCATCGCCTTCGTCAAACAAATTGGTCTTGTAAACCATTGTTACCGGTGGCATAATTTGCGAAAGAACGTCATAACTGGTCAAACGTTCTCCCTTCTCCCTAATTGCTGCTGTATTTACATTTGGATACATCATTAGTAAATTCATAGCCTCCTTTGGTGTAAACGTAATATTCGGTCGCGTCATTCTGTAAGACCCTAAAAGCGAGTCCTGGTAAATGCCAATGATTGGAGCATTTGAAGCAGGACTGATCATTTGGTAGGGAATTGCAGCAAGATGACGTAACTCGGATTCCGCGAGTACGTTCTGGGGCATGTGCATATTCATTTCTATTTGTATTTTACTGACTTTACGTCACCTGGCCTTTCGAACCAGGATTGGACTATACCTTGAGCATTATCGGGTTGATTGGACCGTCATTTAATACCTGTAATCATCTAGTCTCTGAACCTTCTCCATACTCTATCATAACGAGATTAGGAGCTTGGCTGCGGATTGCCCAATCCTTCACATTATTACCATTGGGTTCGGCTATTAACCGAGTTCCTCATCCAAGTTTCCTTGGACGAGTGGTAGTGAAGGCTCTAAGGGTGTTCCCGCAATTTGGTCACATTGCCATAATAATAAATCTGATATAAATCGTTTTGCTCGTTCTTTGATTTCATCTGTTGTTTCAAATCTTCCGACAAAGGTGGTTTTTATATTTCCAATGGACAGTTTAATATAATCATAGTTTTCGATATTGTTTCGAATAATATGAATATATTTATCTGTATCATTTTCATCTATAGTAACATTTCTGAATTTTTCAAACTTTTTACTTAAATGTTGTGATTGAGCTTGCACCATCATTTGATTACGATGCTTAGGGTCGCTTTTGGCGGCTTTAACTCTTTCAGAAATCAACAATTTAGTTTTATCAGTTCTCGTTAAACACTTTGGTGGACGGTCAATTGATGGTTTTACAAGTAATGTATTATCTAAAACGATTTTGCAACCTTTTCGATAACCACCTCCTTGACCCCCATCAGTTAAATTATAGCCATTTGGAAATTTAGTATTATATTCTGAAATATATTGTTGCTCATGTGCATCTAACTCATCTATTTTACAAGAGAGGATTTTTTCGCAAACAAAATTTTCAGAGCCGTGTTTTAGTATAGACGAATTTAAATATCTGCTTTGGTTCTGTTTGTTAGAATTTGCTTCGCTGATATGGTCTCTAAAACGGCTTAAATATCCAAATGGTCTATATTTTCCGTGGTTTAAACGATGACTTCTAGTTTGCCCAACATAAGATTTGTTAGTCACTATATTTGTTATTTTATATATTTCACCTACTACTTTGTCGAATTCATCTAAGTTTAACAACATTGAACTGAACTATTAGTTAATATAGAATGAGCAAAAGATTTATATCAATTTTACTATTATGACTAGATGGTTATATTAATTCAATACTCCTATGCGAAAAGTAAGAATTAGAAGACATTACACTGTTTTTCCAAATAAGTATTGTCAACAACTTATTTTGGCAGCCACCTGTTGGGAACAAAATCTATCCCCATCGAAATCGGCATTGTATGGTTTCGTCACCCCGACGTTCATACGGAATGTGTCTCCCACACGCATTACTTTGACGATATGACACATCATCGACATTCTATGCAAACTCGGTTGTCTATTGAATAAAACGGCATCACCGTCCATCATATGTCGATGGACGACGTCGCCATTTTCCAGACGTATAGACCCTCGGTCCACATATCTCAATGAAATGTGTTCACCGTTTTTACGTTCCAATATTTTTGCACCAGGATACGTCTCAGGACCATTCTCAATCAACTTCATCAAGAAGTCGCGATTACGGTCATTGACGGTTACAGGCTTGGTAATATTCTTGGCAATTTTGAGAGGCACACCCAACTGTTTAATCGACAAGTTTGGGTCACCGGTAATGACGGAACGTGCACTAAAATCAACACGTTTACCCATCAAATTACCACGAATACGACCATTTTTGGAATTGAGACGGCCCATGATGCACTGCAACGGACGACCCGAACGCTGTGCCATCGGTGCGATACCTTTGATTTTATTATTCACAATCATCGCCACCGAATGTTGCAAAATAGTGAACCATCCTTCAACTACATTTGCATGTGTTTCTGGATTATTCATCTTGTCGCGCAACATATTATTGGTTTTGATGATATTACTGTAAATATGGGTCAAATCATCCTCGCTGCGTTGCTGAGCATCGTGTTTGACAGAAGGACGTACGGCAGGAGGAGGCACGGGCAATACTTGTAAAATCATCCAGTCAGGACGAGACCAAATGGGGCTAAAGCCCATAAACGAAACATCGTCGTCGGAAATACGCTTGAAGATTTTCAATACGATTTCGGGTGTCAATTTCATAGTCACTTTTTGCCCGTCACCACCTTCTTCCGTGTCCAAACTGGTCCATTCGGCATAAATTGTGGCCATACCTTCCAATTTGATTTTGTCTGGTTGGCGACAACCACATCCATCCTCGGTCATTTCACCGCAACGCTTTACTTTGGCTGCTAGAGGTGAAATATAATCCCATCGTTTATCCGATGGCCTGGAAAGGATATGTTTATGTTGATTTTTATTGACCAATAATTTACTGCATTTGAAACACACACATCGAGATAATTTCATAATATCTTTGAGATGTTGAATAGCAAATACGGGTCTGGCCAATTCAATGTGTCCAAAATATCCGGGTGTATCGATATATGTCATTCCATCGGTCGGACAAATTAGACCAGGTTCCAAAACGCCCATTCGTGTATCAAACAAACCTCCAGGTACGGGTTTATTATTGATATATGTGTCACGACTGGTCACTTCCACCACCGAATTTTTTCGGATTTCATCTGGAGACAACATACTAAATTGTATTCCAATGATTTTGGATGGATTTTTATACTCGTTCAGTTTGGAACGTTGAGACGAGGTCGCCATTTTTGTTGCTACTATAATATACTGTGGTAGATTTTATATTGATTTATTATTAAACTAATATATCAATCAATTTTTTAGCCGAATATATTTTATTGTTTTGTAAATGTATTAAACATAACTTATAATATTATATAACTATTGACAGCATATACGAGTAATTAAAATAATGGCATCTAAAAATAAATATAATACACGTCAAAAATTGAAAAAGGGGAGTTCAGACCCTGATAATAGTCCTGATAAAAATAATATTGTGATGATAAATGATGGCAGTGATGATGGCTCTGATTATGAAACGGTATCTGAGACTGAAACTGATTCTACATATACACCCCCGACTAAATCAAAAAAAAACAAATCAACCAATAAATCTGCAAAAACAAATAAACATGTACAAATTGATGAAGAGGAGGATGATGATGATACTAGTGATGATGATGATGAGGAGGAGGATGAAGATGATGATGATGATATTAGTGAAAATGATGATGATGAAAGTTCAGCGGTGGACCCTCGTGAATTGCGCAAAACTATTGCTGCATTATTTCCATCAAATTATATCAATTCAAAGGTGAAGGCTGATGAAAAAATCACGCGTTCGTCAAAATCCAGTAAACGGTCAACCTCTTCAAAACGTGGCAAAAAGAGGGCGGTTGACAGTTCGGATGATGACGAAGAATATGACGAAGAGCAGCAAAATAAGGATTACAATATTATTTTTACAGCATTAGGTGGAAATGACCGTGATGCTCAAGATGAAACTGCCATTCAAGATGATGCTGACGAGGAATGCAATAGTGAAGATGAAAAGACTTTTATGAAGGAAACATATGAACCGATTACTATTCCAACCATAAAGTTGGCCGAATTGGAAAATACAAATGGTACAAATAGTACAAATGTATCGAAAAAATCAAGTAAATCAAATAAGTACAATACGAGTAAAAATTCGACAAATTCATCTGAAGATATAGAGCCCGTAGATGCGGAATCCGAATATAATGAATTGGTCGAATTGAAACGACATTTATTAGAAAAATTGGACAAAAAACCCAAAAGTAAAATTCTAATTCATGCTATCGATGAATGTAGTGCATCAATTAAAAAGTTGGTCAAAAAAACGAGAATGAAGAATGCCAAAAAATATTACAAAATGGTCAATGAAGATATCGAACAAAATACAAGTGAAATCGATTATTTCAAAACCAAATTGTCGAATAAGGAGCAAATGCGGGCAATGAAGGAGCTTAAAACGATAAACGACCATATTTCGATAAAAAAACCGTATCGTCTGACACTTTTGGATAGTAATATTCCGCCTAAATATAAAGCGACGGTTATGCAAAAGTTGAATATGTTGCGCTCAATGGAACCGGGAGACCCCGAATATTATAAATTGAAGACATGGGTCGATACATTTATGCGAATTCCGTTTTGTGTAAATAAGAGTTTGTCGGTTAATATCAAAGATGGAATTGATGTATGTAGTGCATTTATGGAGAATGCAAAACAGATTTTGGATGAATGTGTATATGGTCTAAATGATGCCAAAATGCAAATTATGCAAATGGTTGGACAATGGATAACTAATCCATTAGCCATGGGGAGTGCAATTGCGATAAAGGGTCCCATGGGTACTGGTAAAACTACGCTAGTTAAAGAAGGAATTAGCCGAATTTTGGGACGTGAATTTGCCTTTATTGCATTGGGTGGAACTGGAGATGCCAGTTTTTTGGAGGGACATTCATATACCTATGAGGGTAGTTTGTGGGGTAAAATCGTGCAGATTTTGATAGATAGTAAGTGCATGAACCCCGTCATTTATTTTGACGAATTGGATAAAGTGAGTGATACGCCTCGAGGTGAGGAGATTATTGGCGTTTTGACACATTTGACGGATACTACGCAAAACAATCAATTTCACGACAAGTATTTTTCGGAGATTGATTTTGATTTGAGTAAATGTTTGTTTATTTTCAGTTATAATGATGAGAGTAAGGTCAATCCTATTTTGCGCGACCGTATGTACCGAATTCAGACGAAGGGATATGATGCGAAAGAAAAGATGATTATTGCACGTAATTATTTATTGCCTAAAATACGTGAACAGGTGAGTTTTACGAGCGAAGATATTGATATTCCGGATGAAACATTGCAGGCAATTATTGCGAATAAATCGATTACTAGAGAAGAAGATGGTGTGCGTAATTTGAAGAGATGTTTGGAAATTATTCATACTAAACTCAATTTATTCCGATTAATGAAACCTGAAAATAATTTATTCGCTAAAGACATGGATATGACAGTTTCATTTCCTTATTCGGTGAATAAAAAAGCGGTGGATAAATTGATTAAAAATGAGGAAAATCAGAACCAGAGTTTGTTGGCTATGTACTGTTAATTAAGGGGGCTTCGCCCCCTTAAGATCCCCTGAGAAAACCTTCGGTTTTCTCGCCTTTTATGTGTTAAGGTTTATGTATTAAAGGGGGTTTGCCCCCTTAAAATATATGTTGTAAAACTATATGAATACTTATTGATTATTCATATAGATATCAAAATGGATCAGAATACTGATGAAAATTCAACTGTCAGTGATGTCAATGCAACAAATATATCTAATATGGTGAGGGTAAAAACAATATTAGAAACACCATATAATAAGGATAATGATCCAGAATATTTACAAATTGTAAAATTAGTAAATACTTATATCGAGACAAAATGCCAACATCAAATCGTGTATGATTGGATAGATACTACACCGGACGATAGTAAAATGATACGATATTGCATTCGTTGTTATAAAACATTTGTATAATTTGCATATTAGTGAAATAATAGGGTCTTAGGGGAACTATCAGTTCCCTTAATAAGGAGGGGTCTTAAAAGAACCATTGGTTCCCTTAATAAGGAAGGGTGTTAGGGGAACTATCGGTTCCCTTAATAAGGAGGGGTCTTAGGGGAACCATCGGTTCCCTTAATTACATAGTACACGTCCCAACTTGAGATGAACATGCAGTTTGATTTCCACCACGCGTTCTTAACATAGTTAATTGATTTGCATCTAAACAAAGATGTCCCATCGAATTGGTTAAATTTGAAGATACATTTTGACATTTTGTAGATAAACTGCCCGGAGCATTTGCATAAATATCAATTGAATTATCTGGAATACTGGCAGGACCAAATAATCCATTAAATCCCCATAAAGGCTGATAATTATTTTGCGCAGCGGTGCTATTAATATTATGAGCTACGGTGCTATTATCAATTGGTTGACCATTTGGATATGTAGAATAATTTGACGGAGACATTCCATTAAATCCTTCGAATGACGCACCTTGCAACATAGATGGAGCATTATATGGCGAAACCGCACGCGACGCCATCATAAGCGTGAAAAATACAATAATACATAAAACTACAATTCCAGTTAATAGTCCAGATGAATTTTTCATAATAATTATAATATACATTTTTATGAGATAAAAATAAAATATTGGAAATCAGTGTAATTTCTAATATCAGTGTAAATATTTATGGTGCAGCTGTCATACTATTTTCTCCAATAGTTTGAACTTCCGATAATGAATTATATAATTTACGCAATGGATCAGTATATGGCATTAATGCCGGAACCACAATCGACGTATTTATTTGGTTTTGAATTTCACCCAATAATGGTGGTATAGATTGCAATTGTTGCCACATTTCGGAGGATTGATTTTTAGTAGAAGCTACAAATGTTTGCATATTGCCTAAATATTTAGACGCAATCATTTTTAATACATTTGTTGCTTCTTGAATTTGGCCAATAGTAGAATTTGTAAAATCAGCATTATCATTTAAATTGTCATTCACAACTGCATCTGCATTATTAATTTCATGTTTGTCATTTACCATTGTACCGTTTATAGCATCAGTTGTATTTTTAACGGTGGCATAATAGTTTTGTTTAGCTTGTACAAATCCGGGGTCAGATAATATTGTATTTGCGATTTCATTTCTACAAGCTTGGCCATAATAAAACATCGGTGTGCAAAATCCTCGCTTGTTATACAGTTCATATTTGAATACTAAAAATAATATTATGTAAAATACGAAATATAATATACTAGCTCCAATAGATGCATAATAAATTTCCAAATTATAAGTATAATATGTTAGTGGTGAATAATGGACCATTATATATATAATTTGATAACTTTTTACATATTTTGACAAAATATCAATTCGACAATATCAATTCAACATATTTAGTTAGAACTAGGTGAAGGAACTGTAGCTGGAGTAGCCAGAGATGCAGATTGAACGGTTTTTACTGCACCATTTGACATATAATTATTCAACATAAATGCTCCGCTCAATTTTGATATAGTATCGCGTATTTCGCCTATATTTTTTTGTATTGAAATTCCTAAATTATTTGATTGTGCATATTGATTAGGAATATCAACCACAACTTGTTTAGCTAAACGATTTGCTTTGTCATTTAATCGATAATTGGTCGTATTCAAATTTTGATTGGTAGATTGAATATTATTCATAGCAGTAGACAAACTTTCGGCTTGGGCATTTTTAATATAAGATTTAAACTGTTGCTCTGGATTTTGCCCAAATAAATATGAATTAGTAATCACACTAATTCGATTTTGATATTCATTAATATTGCTATAAATATACATTAAAATAATTGAAATAAACATTACTGCTAGAAATATTATGACCAAGATTGTTTGCCCCCATTCCATATATTGTGTTGTTTCTGGTGGTACAAAATATTTTATCATAGGATTGGGTTCTGCATTTGTAGATTGTATTTGTTTATCCATATTTAATTTATAATGTCGTATATTTTTACATTATAATATATTTGCATTCAAAACACATAAACAAAATATCAGCTTTCATTATATTATTGGAAATTATGGAAATTACGCCAGAAGAACGCTTGAATTTGAAAAAACTGATTAATGAGACGGAATGTGAGGATAATACCGAAACTATTCGAAAATTAAAGCATAGTGTACGTATTCGCGATGATATTCGTCGTATGGAACGTTTGAAGAAAGAGCATGCGCAATTGCGTAAAACGGACCATGAGCAGTTTTTCAATATTGTACATGAGGAATGCCGATTTTTGTTTGACAATTATATGGATATTTTTACGCGTTGTATGAAAGATGAGGTCGATATTACGATAATGACCAAACTGTTGATTGTGCTGAAATTGATTGAAGATGATAAATTGGACCAACATGAGGGTTCAGTTATGGTGGGGCGTTATTTGAAAGATTTATATTTGGATTCGGCAGTTAAACGCGCAGATAATATGGACAAAGAAAATGCTCATTTAACTGCAAAAGTTATACCTGTAAGTGGTAAACCTGTGTCTTGGAGGGAGTATAAAGCAGTGCATTTGTAGGGTTAAAATTATTTTTATTGAATAAATCATATAAACATTTGTTGATATGATTAGTATAGTCGATTTCATAATAATTATAAATGTCGAATTTTATTAATTTATCTAATACTAATAATTTATCTAATAATATGGTAACCAATCAAGGGTTCAATACTGACCATAATATATTATATTTACATGTCGACCCTAATTGCAAGGATTTGATTGACCAATATATTATGCAAATTGACCATCATAATAATAGTATGGCAAATGACCCGTATCCTAATTCTGGATTTGATTTGTTTTTTCCTAGTCAAACCGATTTTACAACAATTACAACCAAATTCGTTGATTTTAGAGTAAAATGTGAAATGCGGACTTTTAACCAATCTAAACAACAATGGACACCCAGTGCATTTTTAGTACACCCCCGGTCGAGTATATCCAAGACCCCATTAATGTTGGCCAATCATACGGGAATTATCGATAGTGGATACCGGGGATTTTTAATCGGAGCATTCCGATATTTTGGCGATTTGAATTCGGGATATACTGTTGCGCAACACAATAAATTATTGCAAATTTGTTCGGCGGATTTGCGTCCGATTTTTGTAAAAATGGTGGATGCCGAGTTTTTCGAAAATACTAGTCGAGGAGGAGGAGGATTTGGGTCTACTGGTTAGATATTTTTATCAAATTATATTACGTATTATATTTCAATATTATCAATATTTTTCAACAAATATTTCCAATGTATTATATCGTGTGAGCGGTCAATATAATTAAAAATACGAAAAAGAGTTGCATTTTGCAAAACATAGTCACTTACATGTTTATTATTATTACAAGCTTGCATAAAATAATTATGAGTTTTATGTACAATTTTATTTAATATATATGATAATACTGTATCATCATTATGCTTATATAATATTGGAGATTGTAAATCAATTAATTTCAACCAATATATTAAATCTGTAGTCATTATTATACATGTTCCTGAAAACAGATTAAATAATTTTTTACCGTGATTGAATTCATCCCATTCTGATAAATGTAGATTAATTATTGGAGCTAATACCATACATTTTTCATTTTTATGTTCATATAATTCTTTGCATAGTTTGGGTATATTAATAAAAGTCGATAAATTAGTGCGAACAATAAAATCGTAGTTTTCTTCATTTATATATTTTAATGCCTTTAAAAACTTTCTGATCATATGTGGATTTTGACTGGGACAAACTCGTTTAGATGGAGATACTACACCCGATTGCTCTGGAAAATAAATAGTTGGAGGATTAACCGGGTCTTTTTCAAAAAAAAGGTCGTGTTCATCAAACACATAGTCTGAAGGTGGACAATCGTCAAATATAAAATAATGAGGTATATTATATTTAATTAATTGCATTTTTTTATAACGTATTAAATCCAAATAAATTGGTTTATTAAAGCTTGCAATGACAAATACAAAAATTTTAGCTGACATTTTAAATAATATTATTATAATGTTTTATATTATTATTATCTGTTATTATTAATAATAAAATGGCAAATGATCCGTATTTGAATATTTGATTGATAAATATATCAGTACTATTGTGTAATAATTTCATATAATAATTTATTAATGGTAGATGTATCATAATAATCAACCACATTTTTGTGTTTAATTTTACCAGGTATCATAATATCATTACATATATTGCATTTAGGCTCTGTATCAGTTTCTTCTTCATGCTCAGAAGAAATGAATATACCATTACCACAAAATCCACTAATAAATGAAAATGAACTGCCAATCGATATTACAGCAGGTGCATAAAACATATTTGCAAAATCATTTATATTTGAATTACATTGTTGCTCTGTTTTATATCCTATACTATTTAAATAATCACATAACATATTAGAATAATTCGTACATTTTTCAACATTTGTTGTATTTGATAAATGAAAATTGCATGATAAAACAATTATTTTATCATATACTGTATTTGTTTGTTGCTGTATAATTTGTAAAGCATTTTTATAAAATTCATATTTTGCAAAATGATAGTATCTATGCAATACAAAAGGTGTATCTGAACATCTAAAATGAATAATTGGTGTATTTATATCTACTTTTAAATTGCTTTGTACTAATGTTTTATCTAATATTTCATTAAATAATGGTTTTAATATTTTCCAAAAATGGAATTTTCGATTATCATCTATGAACCATAAAGCTACTTTTTCTTGAAGATTTATATATTCATACGTGACATTATGTTTAACCAATTCATCATGAAAGTTATCATAAATATATGGTAGATGATTTGGTAAATATTTAATCATTTCTATATTTGTATCATTATTATAATTAAAATCAGTTTTTTGTAATATACTTAATCCTAATTCACAAAAATATGTTGATAAATAATTTCCAATATTAACTTTTATATTTTCAAAATTTTCATGACAATTTTGTAAAAAAAAATATTTTGAAAATATTAAAATAAGTAATCCAACAAGTAATCCAAATATTATATATTTATTTATAATCGTCATTATATAATACATTATATTATTATATATAATGTCTAATTTACGTTTTTACTAGTTATAATTTTGTGATGTTATATTATAACTATTTAATATATGTACTAATCAATGGCGAATGACCCGGTAATTATTTACAATGGGTCATTTGTACAAAATGATATTAATAATTCAAAAGGTGGACAAAATGATAAAAAACACTTTGTATTTGATTTGGATGAAACAATTGGTTCATTTACAGAATTGAATATTATTTGGCAATGTCTAATAGAAATGTCCAAGAAAAATACTGATAATTCTCGCATTTTTGACTATCAAAAATGGTTCAATCAAATCTTGGACATATTTCCGGAATATTTGAGGCCTGGTATTTTAACAATTTTCGAATTTTTGTATTATAAAAAACAAAAGGGATATTTTGGAAATATTTATATTTATACGAATAATCGATGCTCCACTTTTATAGATAGTACAAATTGTACAAATTCTATATCTTGGACATCTATGATTTTAAAGTATATAGAAATGTCCAGTCCAACTAAAGAACTATTATTTGAACCTCCCATACATGCCTTTAAACTCAATGGACAATTGATTAGTGATACTAAACGAACTAGCCAAACTAAGACTATTGGAGATTTAATGCGATGTACTCTTTTACCTAAATCGGCTGAGTTTTGTTTTATCGATAATACTTATTTTCCCAAGATGAAACATGGACGAGTATTTTATATACAACCAAAACCGTATTATCAATGTTTAGGAATGAATGAAATTGCTCGGAGACTATTATTATCCGACTTTGGAAAACAGTGTGTCCAAGATTTTAATAATGACCGTTTTGACAAAAAACCTTGGAAAACCGTGTTTTTAGAATTGAGTTTACAATACGGGGGAAAGATAGCACCTATTTTAAAAAGTCAAGAAGAAGTTGAAATGGATATTTTAGTTTCGCAAAAAATGATGTACCATATTAAAGAGTTTTTCTATTTGACTTATGTTGGCCGACGACGTAAATCGAAAACTAAAAAGATGAGAGGTCGATTTTGGTATAATGTGTCCAAGAAATTAAGGGGAACCTACGGTTCCCCCTAAGACCCCCTCCCTAATCAAGAGAACTTACGGTACCCTAATCAAGAGAACTTACGGTACCCTAATCAAGAGAACTTACGGTACCCTAATCAAGAGAACTATGGTTGCATACTATGTAGTTAAATTAAGGTCCCTTTTTATAAAATAATGTAAAAAATACAAAATTATACACTTTATTCAATTATTTTTATGTTGAGTTTTTGTTAAAGTTTATTCATATTTTTATAGATTTTTATATTACGGGCTATACAAAATTACACAGAAGTTGTCGAAATCAGTTCGCACAAATCAGTCAAAGACACTCCGGATTCAACCATTCGCCGACGCAAAGTTTGAATGACAATCTCTTTGCGTCGGGCCTCGATATCGACTGCCGAGATTTGAAAAGTGTCTTGCAAATATTGTGCTGTATTGTAAACTGGAATACCATTGGCAGTCAAGAAATGGTATTTGCCCAGGCGAGTGTCGGCAGTGCTGTACTCATCCTTTAGCACTGCATATTCGACTGTGTAGTCGGGGAATTGGCGTTCAATTGCGCGCTTGTATTGCATATATTCGTGCAAGAGCGACTCCTGGCTCTCGGTATTGTTGAACGATTTACCTTTGGAGTTGAATGCGAAAATGCGTTTATTTACATCATCTTGGCAGTAAATATCCACCTTGTGTGTTTTGCGATGTTTGGGGTTTTCCGGATTGAGTGCAATCGGCTGCTCAGCACTGACAATGGTGAATGCACCACATCCAGCGATGACTTGATATATCAAGTCTTGCCAGGTATTTCCCTCGCAAATCTTGGTTCCGTGTACGACCTTTTCCATCTTTTGGAAAATGTCGTATAGCTCTGTTGTCGATTTAGTAGATGCCATTTTAGTAATCGAAAATATATGTGGTCTCAGTTGTTGTCTTAGTTGTAAGAGTATCGTTCTTCAAATGCGTTTTAGGCAGAATACTATTATATTATTTTGAAATAAGCCTTTCAATTTTCTAGGGGAACCTACGGTTCCCCTATGACCCCTCCCTAATTAAGGGAACCTACGGTTCCCTTAAAATCCCTCCCTTAAAATACCTTTTTTTTTATTCTCCGTTTTTTTTATTCTCCGTTTTTCTTTTTTCTCAGTTTTTCTTTTTTCTCCGTTTTTCTATTTCTTCCATCTGTTTTTTCGAATTTGTATGAAGTTTTTCTAATAGTTCTTTTTGTTCAGCTGTTAATTCTTTATTGGGTTGTTTTGGTGCATCTGGAGTTGGCGTGATTGCCTGTTTTGGGGTTTCTTCATTAAAACTAGTAGGTTCTTCAAATATTTTTTTTTCATTTAGACTATCCATATTAGTGTCATAATAGATTTTGTTCACAATTTTTGTATTGGCTTGGTCATCGGGATAATATGCTGTTGCATCAAAAGAACTTTGCAATAAATCAGATTTTACATTTACATTATTTACTACATTAGCTATTAATAATCTAATATAATCTAATTTAGTTTTTGAACGTAACATGATGTCCCTAAGTTTAGCTCTCTCACTTGGTATAAAACATCGATTTAAAGAAGTAAATAATGCATTAACATTTTTTTTACCATTTTCAGTTATTTGTATTTTTTCATAACCTAATTGTTTACCATCAGGACCTTTATCATTTATAATATATAAATATTTGTTTATAAAACGCTTAATCCATGCTAGTTTTATTTCAATTTCAGCTTTATTACGCATTTCTTTTAGTTCAGCTGAAATTTTAGCTTCTTCTCTTTTAGCTTCTTCTCTTTTAGCTTCGTCATGTTCACCTCCAATGTATTTTGTTTTACGATTATTTCGTTTAGTTTGTTTTCTTTTACGCGATTTCGAAATTCGTTTCTGTAAACTAACGTTGTTTTTTAATTTATTTGATTTTGTTTTTGTGGTAACTTCAATAATAGATTTACTCATTATTATAAACTATATTCATATAATAAATAATTTATCCAGATATTATATATTTAACCCATTATACGATATCTTATGACAATAACTTCTACCGAAACTAAAGTCACAAAACAACAATCGGGTGGTAAAACTAGAAAACGTCTATCCAAACACAATATTACAGGTACACGTGGTCGTGGAACTTTTTTGCGTAATTGGTCCAAAATGCAACCTGGATATCATGACCGCACAGTTATGATGAAAAAATGTGGAAAGAAATGTTTTCTTGGACCAAACAAAACATTTCCCATTTGTACAAGAAATACGTGCAAACGAAACAAAAAAGGAGTTTATGCCGCTTTTATTCGTGCAAGAGAATATGTCACAATAAAAGGCAAGCAATTGTATAAACGCATTTCAGCCAAGGCTCGCAAAATATTACATCGATAATACATATTTTTCAATCCAATCAAATAGGGCTAGCATTGGAGTTTTATTATCTCCTTTGGCCACATGATAAAATGTGTTATGATAAATCTCAAAGACATTTGTTCCGTTTAACCACAAGTATCCAAGATAAATTGCAAAAACTGCTAAAATTACCATAATATCGCGATAAAAATTGATATTGTACGGCCACAATAAATACAATGGTATCCCTTTTATAACCACTATCATTATTATGTATTTTACCAAAACGGACCATTGTAATGGGGGTATTTTGGCAAATAATACCAATAAAGTTCCTATATTTTCCAATAAAGCTATCCAAAAAATAAGTGATGGATTTGCGTATTTTTTGATAATATGAGATAAATCTTTGCTAGATAAATCTTGGCCAAAGTAAAACAAAATAAACCAAAAATATATCCAATAAGAAAATAACAAGTCGGGTCTAATAAAGTCTTTGGATACCGTCATTTATTATGATATTATTTTACAATATCATGATATTATTTACGTAAAAAGTCATAACAACTCAAAACCATTTGTTCATCAGCTGATAATTTTTGAAATGTGATACAATCATCGAATTTATATTGGATAAAACGGGGACCATTTTTACACAAAATATGGGTACCATTGTCCAAGAATTTTACGTCGACGACAATTCCGCCATTTGTTATAAGGGAACCTACGGTTCCCTTAAGAACCCTCCCTTTAACATCATTATTTGTATTATTCTTTTGCATAGTTTCATTATTTGCGCGCAAAATATCATTTGAGGGAGGAATCTTAAGATCCCTCCCTTTAACATCATTCTTTGTATTATTCTTTTGCATAGTTTCATTATTTGCGCGCAAAATATCATTTGAGGGAGGGATCTTAAGGGAACCGTAGGTTCCCTTAACCCTAATCCAACGCACATGTTTCCCCTTTTGTATTTGATATACTTGGTCAGTTAATCGATATTCGGCCAATTTTCCGCAAATTTCAGGGATTTTTTCGGCAGGTAAATTAATATTTTGCAAAGCTTGGACAATTTCCCGCGAAATATCCGACAAAGTACGATTACCTAAATCATCCATATCCACATTTTCGGCAGCTAATAATAATGTCGGTATATCAATAGTCGATTGTAAATCGGGATTTTGTTTTTCGGATATTATTAAATTTCGCAATTCGGATATCATAGTTATATTATAAAATTGAAATATTTTTATGTTTATTCTACAAATAATCAAATTACTCAATAAATGTAAAATGGACCATATTCATATTTCTTGGAAACCGTTATTTGAAAAATATCAGTTTGATTTGGACGAATTATATTGTACAGAACATATTTATCCCCCGCAAGAGCAAATATTTCGAATATTCGCACTTGACGTAAGCGAAATCAAAATAGTCCTTCTTGGACAAGACCCGTATCATTCTCCCGGATTAGCGCATGGATTGAGTTTTTCGGTACCAAAAAATGTGAAAATACCGCCATCTTTACGAAACATTTATAAAGAATTACAATTAGAATTTCCAGAAAGAAATTATGAATTTCTACACGGTAATCTAGAGCAATGGGTAACGCGTGAAAAAATATTCCTTTTGAATTCATCGTTATCGGTGGTTCATGGTAAACCAGGTAGTCATATTAAATATTGGGAACGGTTTACAAATAACGTCATAAAATATATTAGTGAACATAATGAGCAATGTGTATTTATATTACTCGGTAATTACGCAAAAACAAAAGCATTATTTATACAAAATAAATTAAATATAATATTGGCACCGCATCCTTCACCTGCTACACGCGGATTTATCGGCTCTAATGTATTTTCAAATTGTGAAAATATATTGGGAAAAACGGTTGATTGGTCTATTAATTCGGTGTAACATGATTTGTAAATTGCAGTTTTATATTGTTATTCCACATTTTTTTTATATATGTATCTACCCCAGTAGTTAATCCAACATTCATCAATAAGAAAATGGCACTTGCAAAAATCAAAGTATTATCACTTTCTTTTAATACATGTTTTCTAAAAGGATTAAATCGAATAATCAAAATGACCGCAATAAATGTTTGTATAAACACATCTAAATGATGAATATATGCATTATTCACATATAATATACCAAAAAAAGCCGCCAAATATATTATGTATAATAAAATAATCAACCAATAATAAATTGGACTTGCTATTTTATCCAAGATATTATCAATTATACCGAAAACTTGCTCAAATGATGATAAAAATTTCATATTTATATATTAGTAATATATTATATGTCTGAATGAGATAACCATACAATCGGTTTCCATTCTACATATGTAACTGGAGTTAAACTAGTTGATGTTGTTACTTGAGCGGGTGGTAATCCCGGAATTATATTTTCCATGAAATAATAAACTACATCGCGCAATTTATTTTTATGAAATAAATCCATAGGTTCTCGTCCACTCGTATATTCTTCAAATTGTGCGATAGCTTGATTTGTAAGGTATCCAGTCGTTTTATCAAAATACCAATCAATCATGGCATTTAATGATACATCTAAAGGTTGTATTGCCGGTAATGGAGGAGCATTTTGAGATGCGTCTGTAATATAATATTGAAAAGTAGTATTGCCTATTGTAACTGCGGATGTATGTGTTGTAGCTATTTGGGTCCATTCTGCATAAAGTCCTCCATTTCCATCACTATATTTATTATTTGAATTTCCATTACTATTATTTCCATTTGTTGAATTACCAAAAGTAGAGCTAGAAGCTACCGCATTTGCAAAACATGAGTTCGGACAAATATTTCCACATGTATTATTTGGATTATAACAACCTCCAGGAGTACTGCTTCCAGGAGTGATACTTCCAGGATTACTGTTTCCTGGAGTACTTGACCCATTCGAATTAATATAAGTTGATGATACATCTTGGCCATTTAATTGCCATTGATACGTATTCCAACTATTACTATATGTCATATATAAGGTGTCCGGAATATTCAAGGGAAAGGAGCTATTATTAGTCCATTTAATTGCTGGCCAATCAACCGTTGGTGTGGGATTATTTTCTGTTGGAATATTTGGCATAACAATATTTAAAATATAATATCCAATGTCAGTCAATTTGCTTTTGGTAGCCGGAGCCACATTTCCAATACCAGACCCGTTTGGTCCTAATACATAATTTGTATATGTATTTGCCGTATTTTGATACGGAATTCCATTATTATCAAAATATTGGTTTATTAACATATCGACGAATTGGTTCATTGTTTGTCCAGAATAACTCGATGATATCGGAATTAACCAATCATTGAGATTTAATGGATGGCGAGTGGGTCGAGGTAATGTACGCGCTCCTTCATATATTTTTTTACTACTTTTGCCAATATATTTTCCCAACATATATCCTAATATTCCAAGAATACATACAAATATAATAGTTTGTAAAATATAGTATTTTTTTGAAAATAATTTTGATATAGTCATAGTTATATTATAAATATACAATATTTACAATATATTAGAAATTGGTGGTATAACTTATAATATTATACAATGATTGTCGGAAAATATAATATAGTGTCCAAGATTGGAGAAGGTAAATTTGGTAGCGTTTTCTTGGGAGAACGTAGGTCAAATGGAGATAAATTGGCAATTAAAATAGAAATAGTAGACCCCCTTCATGAATTAAAACTATTAAAACAAGAGACGACTATTTTGAACTATTTATATAGCCGAGGATGCCGAAATGTCCCGTTTGTATATTGGTATGGATTGCATGAAACGGCGCCGACATTAGTGATGACGTATTATACGCAATCTTTACATGATTATATTATTTCTCAAAATTATTCGATAGAGAGGTCATTAATTGACCGATTTATTCGTAATATGGTCGAAATCTTGGAGAGTGTTCATGAACATTTTGTTATACATCGTGATATTAAACCGCAGAATTTTATGATTAAAGGCCAAGAATTAGTATTAATTGATTTTGGATTAGCCACGATTTTTGTGGATAATAATAAAAAACACATCTTGGCTAAAAATGATAAAACGTCGATTTTAGGTACTCCTAAATTTGTTAGTATAAATGTCCATGATGGATTAGAACCTAGTCGGCGTGATGACATGATTTCGGTTGGATATATTTATTTGTATTTATTGAGCGGGGGTGAATTACCGTGGCAAAACATTCAATTGACCTCGGACCATTATGAAAATAGTTGTCAAAATATATATTTAGAAAATCATATTTTACATCCTAAAAATGTGGAACGCCGACGATTGAAATCTTGGACATCTATAATAGAATTTTTAGAACGATTGTCCAAGATGAACAATCAAAATTCAATAATGGCGGTCGAATTATACATGAAACATGTATATAATTTGAAATTTGATGAAAAACCGATGTATAAAATGTATAATAATGCGTAAAGCGTAATATTATGGTATTACTTTACCATAATATTAGGATTATATTTATTATTAGGGAGGGGTCTTAAGACTGCAACGCAACCGTAGGTTCCTTTAATTAGGGAGGGTTCTTAAGACTGCAAAGCAACCGTAGGTTCCCTTAATTAGGGAGGGATCTTAAGACTGCAAAGCAACCGTAGGTTCCCTTAATAGGTTCCCTTAACTTAATGGTAAAAAAGGTCCAAGAATAAAGCTAATAACATTGGAAATTGCCAAGTACTATACATATGTTTATGTGTTTGATGTTTTAATACCACAGTTGTAAAAAATATATAAAAACTCAAAAGTAATGCAATAAATATAGCAATTTGTAGTAATAATTCTAAGGAAATCTTGGACATTATATATAAGTATTGTGAGAATTTATGAAAAACTTCAAAATACCAGTTTGATTGATATTACACCTTTTCGCATTAAAAATGCGCAAAGGCAACGTTACATTTCACTCATTTACGCCCACAAAGTGGGCGTTTTTAATGAGAAAAGGTGTAAAGGTATAAGTATACAGATTAAATTATATTTGAAAGGGAACCTTGGTTCCCCTAGAATGATACTTTCTTCTCAATCTTTTCAAACATTTCGGGATTATATACTAAATTACCCGTCGGTTTATATTTACCAATTGGTGTATATTCTTTTTGACCCGGTTTTGCCTGCCCTTGCCCATTTGGACCATTTCCCCTCATATTCAATATTTTAGAGTCGTGATTATCTTCGACCATTTCATTTTCCAATACAGTTTTATCGACCACTTGTCCGCGTTCATCTAAAACCATACCCGTTTTTTTCTTAAATTCGGTTCGAACATATGACGGTATCCAATTTGCCCAAGATACAAACAAAGTATTTGGATGAATATATCGAATATGGAATTTGTTTAATTCCAATTTGGATACAATATAGGCAATACATTCAGCCTTATCATATACAGGTTCGCCAAATATATATTCCGGAACAACAAACCAAATATGTTGTTCATTTTTCTTATTGCGAGCAGTCAAATTTATGCGGTGGTGCACACGGTTCAAAATTTTATTGAAAATCGAAACTTGTTTCAAATCGCGTTTTTGCCGTTTTTCGTATAAATCATCAATATTGATTTTGCCTACATTTTCATCATCATTTGTGTATAAAAAACAAGACATTTGTATTATATTATTTTTGATATTTTCGTAATATTATAATACATTGTGGTAAAAAATAATTAAATCTATCGCCCATTATTTGTATAATGGACGATAATGAAATCTTGGACAATTCGACAAATTTTTTTAGTCAAATATCAGATAAATCCAATAATATAATCAAACATCTAGTATTATCTGGCGGTGGAACCTATGGTCTAATCGCATATGGTGCATTAAAACAAAGTAGTATAATGGGTAGATGGTCAATCGATAATATACAAAGTATTTATGGTACATCGATTGGGTCAATGTTTGCCGTAGTTTTAGCATTAAAATACGATTGGCAAACCTTGGATGATTATTTTATAAAACGACCTTGGCATCATATTTTCAAATATGATGTTTATTCTATTTTTGGAGCATTTGAACGTCGAGGAATTTTCAATGTCAAAATTATGGAAGAGATGTTTTTGCCATTATTCTCTGGTCTGGATGACCCTATTGATATTAATATAACAATGTCCCAGTTTTTTGAAAGGACTAAAATCGATATACATGTATTTGCTACGGATATGAATGCATTTGAAACGGTCGATATATCACATGTGACACATCCAGAATGGCGAGTAATTGATGCAGTTTATGCATCGTCTTGTTTACCTATATTTTTTTCTCCATTAGCAAATGAAACGAAATATTATGTTGATGGTGGAATTTTCCTAAACTATCCTTTGGAACCATGTTATAATCGGTCTAACGTAGACCCCGATGAAATTTTAGGAATTCGCAAAAATTATATTAATAGTACCAATGATAATGTCACTGAACAATCTAATTTGATGGATTATATTTTGATTTTATTGAATAAAACATTTACTAAACTAATAAAATGCGATGACAATATAAAATTAAAAAATGAGATTGTCATAGATGCAGTTGTAGTATCAGCATTTGAATTATTTCAAATGGCTTCTTCTATGGATAAACGGATAGAATTAATTAATATGGGAGTAGAAATTGCGCTATACAAATAAATATAATATAAATAGTATTATAAATATGGATTTTAATAATATTATTATATTCTCTCCGCCAAGAACTGGAAGTACATTATTATATAACATTTTTAAATCAGTTTTTACGGATAAATTAATTACCAAAACACATGATTTTGTATACAATACAAATGATTTATTTGTAGTTACAATTAGAGAACCATATAATTGCATTTTATCTATACTTATGTGTAATGAAGTAACAACTGACCCAGTTAATAATAATAATAATCTTACAAATGCTTATATTAATTTTATGGAACGTGGAGGTAAAGATTATATTGATAATATTACTAATATTTTAACTTGCAAAAATGTTATTGTGTTAAATTATGATAAATTTGTACATAATTATGATTATATATTTCAAATTATTGAAAATAAAATTAGTATGACAATATCTAATAGTCAAAAAATTGAAATTTATGATAAAAATAATATAAATAGCGTGAATAATTTAACTAATAAATTTAATTCATTTAAGGAATATTGTTCAGATACCCAATATCATGGAAAACATATTTCAAAATATGCAGGAATGACTGATTATACGCAAATTTTATCAAAATCGCAAATTGAGTTTTTAAATAATATGAATGAGTTATCTTTAATAACAGGTTCAATTATTAAAATTGACCAAATAAATTCAAAATATTATAAAAAAACGATTTAAATGTGTATAAACTTAAATTAACAAGAAATGTAAAAACACCAGTTAAAATAGTAAGAAAAAATTTAAATATGTCTTATAATTGATAATCATTTTACATAAATAGTAAAATGATTTATACCGATGAACATTTACTGCGTAGTAATGCGAAAAGGTGTAAAATGATTTGTATCTTAACTTTTATAATACCAAATAAAATCCTACGGATTTACTATGAAATGATTGGTATTACTTGATATTTTATGACTAAGCGCAGTAAGTGGATGTTCGCTCTGCGAGCAAACATTTACCACGCAGTGGTCATAAAATATTAAAGGTATACATCTATTGTACTACTGCGCAGTAAATTACACATGTGTCATTTCACTTCGTAGTAGTACGATAAAGGTTAAATGTTCATTGGTGTAAATATTCAAAGGTGTATACCCTTATATATGTGAATATGTTTCGATAATGTAATTATACATCATATGATTGCAGTGATATATTTTTTAATTTATTTGCATTTTTATGTTTAAAATAATTAATCATCACTTGCATTTTTTTATTATTTATCTCTTTCGTGCGTAACTGTTTCTCGTGTAATTGTATCGCACGAAACTGTTGCTTTGGTAATTTTTGTTCGTATATTTTTTGTTCGTATATTTTTTGCTCGTGTAATTTTTGCTCGTGTAATTTTTGCTCGTGTAATTTTTGCTCGTGTAATTTTTGCTCGTGTAATATTTTCTCGTATAATTTTTGCTCTTGTAATATTTGCTCTTGTAATATTTGCTCTTGTAATATTTGCTCTTGTAATATTTGCTCGTGTAATTTTTGCTCTTGTAATATTTGCTCTTGTAATATTTGCTCGTGTAATTTTTGCTCTTGTAATTTTTGCTCGTGCAATTGTATCTCATGTAACTGTTGCTCTGGTAATTTTTGCGCGTATAATTTTTGTTCGTATAATTTTTGCTCTTGTAATTTTTGCTCTTGTAATTTTTGTTCGTATAATTTTTGTTCGTATATTTTTTGCTCGTGTAATATTTGCTCTTGTAATATTTGCTCTTGTAATTTTTGCTCTTGTAATTTTTGCTCGTGTAATATTTGCTCTTGTAATATTTGCTCTTGTAATATTTGCTCTTGTAATATTTGCTCTTGTAATTTTTGCTCTTGTAATTTTTGCTCTTGTAATTTTTGCTCTTGTAATTTTTGCTCTTGTAATATTTGCTCTTGTAATTGTATCTCACGTAACTGTTGCTCTGGTAATTTTTGCTCGTGTATATTATTTTTAATTATTATTTCATCTAAACTTGGTATATTTATATTTGAAAATATATTAAGCATGTTAGAATTCAAAAGTACATTATCAATAAATATATTATTATGAAAATTTATATTTAAGAAAAAAAAAGGCGACAAAGATAATTGTATTAAATTACAAAATACAGAGCAATTATTATTAAAAACCATATTAATAATATTATTAATATCAGTTTTATCAAAATTATTTATTCTATAAATAGTCCATGTTAATACAAAAGAACAATTTGAATTTATAAATATTTCATTTGCTTTTTGAGTAGCTTGTAATTCATTAGATAATAACCAACCCGATTTATTTATTCCAGGATTATTTCCATATGAAATAAAATTTGAACCATTTATAATTTGATCATATGTATTTACTATAATATATTCAGGCATAGTTAAACATAACAATTTAACATTAGTTGGACCTAAAAAATCCCATTTTAATAATTGATTTTGCGGATAAGCATCCAATAAACAATTAATATAATCATAACAAAATTTAGAACATTTTGTATTTGCACGCATTAAAATAGATGCACATCCAACTTTATTTTTATGATCGATTTCTTCCTCCAACATTATATCTTTATCGCTAAATACAAAATCTTTCCATACATTATTTAAATTTTTCAAAATAATCACATCAGTATCAAACCAAATTCCACCATATTTATGTAAAATTGAAAATCGAATAATATCACTTTTAAAATTTGGAGCTAATGTATTATATAATTTAGGTAATTTAATATAATTTGTAATATTATTATCAGTTAATAATATTAACGTAAAATTATACAAAATACTTATTTTACAATTATGTTCAAATATATATTTAATCATTTCTGGCATTTTTTCATAACCACCATCCCAATAAAAAAATACATATAATGGAATGTTGTCGTAATTATTCATATTATTAAATATAATTATATGATATTATAATATTATATACGTATGACAACTAATATACCATCCACTAAACTAATTACATGTATATCAATTGAACGTAGTGGCACAAATCATATTTTAAATAATTTATTACATAAATTTTCAAATATGAATGTGAATAGAGAATTATATAATGAAGCTGTAGGATGTACATATAAAATACGTATTAATACCAAATATTATTTACCAGAATTTGAAACATCATCACCAATTGATATAATTAATATATTAATGAAAAATTCTTCAGAAAAATATGTTATACATAAAATTTTTGCAAATCATTTTAAATATAATAATTATAATAATATGCAAAAATATGATTTTAATAATAAATTATACGAAAATAAATATAATAATTTATTATTAAAATCATCTGCCATTTGTTTTATTAAAAGAAATTTATTGGACATGTATATTTCATTAGAAAAAACCAAAATTACAAATCAATGGCATAATTATAATAGTACAAATATTAAAATAATATTTAATATTGAAGAATTCATAAAATACAAAAATAATATTTTAACTTGGTTCAAAATGTCAAAACAAAACTGTATCAAACTTGGAAAACCAATAATAGTATTAGATTATGATGAATTAAATCAATTATCAGAAGAAGAACAATTAAAATATTGTAAATCAAAATTTACAAATAGTTTAAATGATGACTTTAAATATAATATAAATTTAATAAGTCGAACAAAAAAACAAGATTTGAGCGAAAATTATTGTGATAAAATAAGTAATTATGATGATGTCAGTGAATTTATAAATAATAAAAATAATTTTATAAATAATGAATGCTAGTATTTTGATTTTGATTTCTCAAACTATGATTTTAAAAAATCAAAATAATATTCATAATAATTTTACAATAATTACTGCAAAACAGTATTTACAAATGTAGTAAGATTATCAGTCGTGATTTTAGAATCGAATGCAATTTTATTACCTTCTTTTACTAATACTAACGTAGGATAACCATTGACTTCATATTGTTGTATATAAGGTGACGTTCCATCAGTACAATCCACCCCAATACATTTAATTTTAAATCCATTCACTTCTTTACCGTCATATGACGATTTAAATGTATTCCACTCAGGTTTTGCTTTTTTGCAATGAGGACACCAATCAGCATAAAATAAATAAATCTCAACATCACGGCGATTATTATGATTGGCCACATCTGAACCATTACCCAATCCCTCACTTAATAATGGTTTTGCAAACATTTTATAAGCATAATATGCAGCAACACCAAAAATAACAACCATTGTCAATATTAAAAATACGCGTTTTTTTGGTCTAATATAATCATTATACAAAATCGTCAAAATACTTGGTGCCATTTTATATATTTATAAGATATTATTTGTGTAAAATAACCGATAATTTATTATCAAAATATTATTTATAGTGTTTATATTATATTTAGAATGAATGTGAATAAATCGGCTAAAACAAAACGGCGCGCTCATAATTATTCTCATGAAAAATGTGCTTATACCCAAAAAGATTTTGAGAGTAATAATGGTATGTTAACTACTGTATGGGGTCCAAGTACTTGGCATTTACTGCATACTATGAGTTTTAATTATCCCGTATCACCAACATGTGATGATAAACGCAATTATCGCAATTTTATTATAAGTTTGCAATGCGTTTTACCTTGCGGCAAATGTAGGAAAAATTTGCGAAAAAACTTTGAAAAATTGCCATTAAAAATGAAACATATGCAAAATCGCCAAACATTTTCTAAATATGTTTATGATTTGCATGAAGTAGTCAATACGATGTTGCATAAAAATTCTGGATTATCGTATAATGATGTTCGTGAACGATATGAACATTTTAGAGCAAGATGTGCTATACCTTTAGCCAAAAATAAAACTGTTAAAAACACAATTTTTAAAAATAAAAAAGAAAAAGGTTGTACTGAACCAATTTATGGTGAAAAATCAAAATGCGTTTTGCAAATAATACCGCAAACTACAAAATGCGATACGTTTCAAATTGATAAAAAATGTGTTACACCCATAGTGAAACAGGCCTTAGTGAAACAGGCCTAGTAAAACAGGCCTAGTGAAACAGGCCTAGTGAAACAGGCCTAGTGAAACAGGCCTTAGATGATTGAAAATACACATATTATACTTGACTATATGCGAACTATTTATAGTAAATATATAACAAACAATATATATAATGGCACAATCATTTTCACAAATAAATTCAACAGACCAATATATCGATACTAAAAATAAGAATACAAATAATTTAGACGCTTTAAATAGTAATTCGATAACCCAAGAAACTCCATTATCATCAGGAATGAATACTGATGTTCGCATTAAACGACGGCCAAAACCTATACCATTTTGGGTACAAGACCCTAATATTTTATTTAAACAACCCTATGTATTTGAATTTTTTCCAGTCGAAACGATGACATATGAGCAAAAATTAAATGCAGTTACACGGTCTGTTTTAGTATTAACTATTATTACTTTTTTATATACACATAGCACACGTCTTTTGGCAATTTCAGCAGTTACATTATTGGCAATTGTAATCTTGCATTTTTCACATACTCAATCATTAGAAACACGACTTAAAAAGCAACAACATATAAATGCAATAGAAGGATTTGTGCATCAAAATACATCGGACATTGAAGCAAATACATTTGATGCTGGAGATAGTGCAAGTGCCTCCGAATTTAGAGGTGGGGGTCGTGGTAAAAATGATCCTAAAATGCATAGTTTAGGGTCTAAAAGACCTAGTCCATATATTGACCCAAATATCGGTGAAACTATGACTATTCCTACATTGAATGGCCCGGAAGTATTTGTAGAACCCATTCCGCAAAATCCAATGGGGAATGTATTATTAACTGATTATGACTATAATCCTAAGAAAAAACCCGCACCGCCAACATATTTACAACCAGTTGAAGATGAGATTTTAAAACAAGCTAAAAAAATGGTTATTGAAGCAAATCCTGGGCAACCAGATATTGCAAATAAACTGTTTGGTGATTTAGGTGATGATTTAGAATTTGAGCGTTCGATGAGACCATTTTTTTCGACTGCAAGTACTACAATTCCGAATGACCAGGCAGCATTTGCCGATTTTTGTTACGGAACTATGGTATCTGCAAAGGAAGGAAATATGTTTGCATTAAATCAAAATAACCCTAGATATAATATGTATTAGTAGAAATAATATCTATAATAGTAAGTTCATCATAATAAAATATATTATTATATAATAAAAAGCCATGTCAGTAACTGTCAAAAATTATTCATTTTATAATGTGGACCGAATAGAGGATGATGCTACTTGTGAAACACAACGTACTATGCAAAATACACGGTATACAAATTATACCACAACAAATTACTTTAGCGAATTTCCATCTGATACGCAAATTCAGTTTGCCACATCTCAACCGGCAATTATGCCAAATGGTTCATTTATGGGGAGTGGTGTTGGCGGAGGAAATATAGACGTGGACTCCGTATTATTATTAAAAACGGAACAGGAGCGTTCTTTAGGACGTTTGAGCTTATTGCAACGCCCGTTTGCCACTGTGCCCTTTTTAGGAAGAGGGTCATGTGACCCGACGTTGGAATTGCGTTTGAAAGAGGGTGAAACTGTGACCGATAAAAAGAGTGTATCAACCGTTATGTCGCAGAGTTTTATGGGATTTACATTATATCCAACAAATGATAAGATGAATGAACAAGTTACAAATACCAAACATACGGTGGAAGAGAGTGCAATGGATGGATGGATTAGAGGAGGAGCTACGACTAGAAATATGGGAAATAATTAAGGAGAGAAATTATCAGATTATTACTGTTATTATCGAATACTATCTTTACATAGTATATAACTCAAATGAAAGGAGGTTCTCATAATCTAATACACAATCCAAACCATTCTAATATGGTTCGTGCAGGTGCAGTTATGCATAAAGGTGGCCGACGCCGAAAATCAGCCAAAAAATCAGGAAAACGTACTTCTCGTCGTCGCAATAAAACGGCCAAGCAAACGACTTTGTTTAAGTTTTGGTAAATGATTTAAATAATATTAATGTCAATAATATTATTTAGCAAATAGTAAATTTAGTATAAAATGGCGACTTTAGCGAATAGTCATAAAACTTTAGCGAATAGTCATAAAATTCCATATAATTTGTCTGAAAAAGTTATTCATTATACAAATGATTTTGAATATCGGGCTTGGCTGCGTTATTTATTCTGTATGCGATTTTCGGATGAAGACGAAGATAATAAAAATAATGGATCAACACCGATAACAGATGAAGATGATGATATTGATATTATTACTCGCGATGAGCTCGACTATAATGAACAAGCCAGTATAGATGCACTAGACTATGTTTATGTACAAACCAAGGATAATACGTTGTTTCAAGAATTATATAGTTTAGCCGCGTCTAAAATGCTTTCTTTAGACAGAAATATCGGTCTTTCTGTATTGTATTCATATGATTATATGGCTCTTTTCCACTGCTGTGTATGCTGTTATATTGAGAAACCGGATGAATTTGATGAGACGAATGAGTGGTTTACTTGTTTGCGCAAAAAATTGACGTAATCAAGGGATTAAGGGAACCTACGGTCATTTCATAGTCTTAAGATCCCTCCCTCAATATCCCTCCCTAATCAAGGGAACCTATAAATATTTTTTTTATAAAGACTATTTATTAATTTTAAAGTAAACTAGTTATTTAGTAGGTTACCTTAAATAGAGAAGGATCTTGAGGGAACCTATGGTTCCATTAATTAGGGAGGGATCTTAAGACTATGAAATGACCTACGGTTCCCTTGTTCCCTTAATATTATATAATATATAATATAATGGCATCTACACGAAGTCGCAATACACCCGGAAATTATTGTTTAGAAGAATGGTCCTATGGAAAACAATCATCCTACTGCACATATAAAGAATATGCATTTGCAAGTCCCACGCTATTAGCCGGAGATGGTCTTGTCCAAGGCCGTCTTCCAGACACCGAATTGTCTGGAAATCCCAAAGATATCGAATCGTTTTTATTCGGCATTGGTTCGACCAATTTGGTATCGCCTCAAGCACCAGTACACCCTGAACTCAAACAAATTAATAGTTTGGCGATTATGACCAAAGTCCCTTTAATTATGCCAGCCAATTTAGTTGTTCATAATGACCAGAGACAATATCCAATGAAATAAAAATCTTATATAGCAAAATCAACTACGACCGGATAATGGTCAGAATTATATGTTCCGCAAAACTCGGAGTATCCTTTATAAATAAAACTATCCACGATATGCTCTTGGATAGTTTGACTTACCAAGATATGGTCTATCATTGAAAATTCGCTAGTGGTCGATGCACAATTTCCATTTTCATCCCACCAATCACTATATCTCTCTGACTGTATTATTTTACTGGCAACACTCGTTAATTCATATTGACCGGCCATTTGTCCCGACTTTCCTTTCACGATGTCCAAGACTTGCGAAATCGGCATATTTTTGTTCGCATCCAAGACTTCTCCGTCAAAATCGTTGAAATCACCCAAAACAACAATTTCATAATTGTTTGACCAATATTTAGCGATAACATTCTGAATAACTTGTGCTTGGGCTTCTCGTTCTGCACACCGAGTAGTATCTGTCGGATATGCCAAGAAATGCAAACCAATCATAACAACGGGAATTTCTCCCAACATGAATTCGCTGATATAATGTTTGCTGACACCCGACGTACCCGGTGCTCCAGTATATCCACATTTAGACCCAGGAATAGGATAATTTGCGCGTTCTTCTGTCCGATACAGATTTTTAATGGGGTCAATCTTGGTCAGTAGTCCAACATTTTGTCCAGTGCTTGTATCGGTTCCCTTTATCAAATATGGTTTATATAATGGACTACTAGTAGTACTAGTCTGGTCCGTAGTCAATTCACTGATTAGCGTATTAAGTTCATCACATCCTTCGACTTCACATAAATTCATAATATCCGGGTCCAAAGATTTTACCACTTCACTCACATATTGCATATGTGTTTGAGCAGCGGCCTCTGTTGTCCAAGGACAATGGTCTCCTGGACAATCTGCATTAGCATAATAGTCCAAGAATAACCATTCCACATTATATTGGACTAATCGAATAGTCGTTTTATCTTGTCTACGATCTCCAGGAACTGCAGGAACCGCGGGGCATTCTGTGTCAACAGTAGACCTAAATGTATTGATAAGACCATTAGATAGATTGTCCAAAATACCTGTGCATTTACCTCTTAATTTACTTCCATGCAGTCCGACTGTCCAGTCAAATCCTAAAGTCAAAACTAATAATGGAGCAAAAAATAATAAAGTATGCATTATATAATATATAAGGTTTATTAGTTGCACAAAAAAAATCACTAATGAAAATACAATTTACAAAATTATTTATATTAGCATCAGGATTATTATTTAATTTGTTTATCCACAAAGGATGTAGTCAAACTACACATATGGTATTTGACCCTGTATTTGACCTTAATCAATCGAATATTACAGTTTGGTTAAGTGGTGCGGCATATTGTGGAATGGATGCATATAAAACAATGAAATTGACCGGTCCAGCCGAAGGATTTGAAGTCGCCGATGTTTTGTATGACCCAGCAACAGATTTGCAAGGATTTACGGGTGTTTTGCATTCCGAAAAAACGGTTTATGTGGCATTTCGAGGGTCGTCATCTTTGCTAAATTGGATAGATGATGCCGAAGTCGTTAAAGTCCCATATGATACATTTCCAGATTGTGACTGCAAAGTACATAAGGGATTTTATAAAGCTACTAATGGACTAAAGTCAGATACAATTTTATCTGTTCGGAAATTGATGGATACATATGGATATAGTAATGTGGTAACTACCGGTCATTCATTGGGAGCAGCTATTGGACAAATGATATCAATGGAATTGCGAAAAGCATCTATTAAAAGTACTATTTATAATTTTGGACAGCCAAGAATAGGTGATGTCAAATACGCAAAATATGTGAATGCGGTTGAACAAACATTATGGCGTTTTACCCATAATCAAGATACGGTTCCACATTTACCACCAGAATTTATGGGATATGTGCATTCTTGTGTTGAAATGTTTGAAGATGAATATGGAGCAATACATGAGTGTAGTGACCAAATGTGCGAAGACCCAAAATGTGCTGACCAGTTTTCGTTTTTACGCAAAAATGCTACTGACCATCATACCTATTTAGGTCATCCTATGGACTGCGTTAAGGGTTAAGGGTTAAGGGAACCGTAGGTTCCCTTAAAATCCCTCCCTACTTCTATAATTAAGGGTTAAGGGAACCGTAGGTTCCCCTAAGACATTTATCTAATCGTTTATCATAAATTATATTATACTTAGCATAATATAATGTATCGACAATTACGGCGATATTTACCTTTTTGCAATTTTATGGTTGAAATAACTGGTGTCATGTTTCAAACAACTGTACTTTTCCTTGATAAGTGAGGGGTCTTAGGTCTGCACTGCGTAGCGCAAAGTTGTCCGTAGGTTCTCTTGATAAGGGAGGGGTCTTAGGGGAACCGTAGGTTCCCTTAATGAAACTTCACCACAATTTTAACCGTCTCTTTTTTAATGCATTTACACGCGGATATCGACAATTCTTCACGTTTCTTGCGTGTTTTACTATTATCTAAACTGGAAATTGAAATATTTTCCAATTCTTCTTGGTTTTCTAAACTTTGTTTACGTTTAGAAATACTATTTCGTTCATTCATATCGATTTCAATGCTCTCATAATTATCTTCAATATAGTTAATAATGCGGTTTTCAATCGCCCATTTAAAAAAATTTAATTGACCAATAGTTGTTTCCATGAAATTTTCATTATCATAAGGAACCGAAATTCGTTCCCATCGGCAAAAAGGGTCGAACCGCTTTTTAGAATATGCCTTGAGTTTCAATTTGTAATCATTGTAAACTTTGAACCGGATAACATCTGTACTAGTATTATTTGTATTATTTGGTAATTCATAAATAGTGTAATATTTCTTGGCATAATTTGTGACAAACCAATCCACTATTCTCAAAGATATCTTGGATTCGCCATTAATAATTCGCATCATTTTGAATAAATGCGTTCGGTCATTATTGTAAAAATCCATTAAATTGGCCATTAATAAGTCATTTTGTGTATTAATACGATTTGAATGATAAGATGCCGACATTTATTATTTTTATAGTTTGGATATTAACTGTACAATTCGATTTTTTATATGAGTTTTTGTTGAATATTAATGAAATATCATTGGTTAACCTTTATAATACCAAATAAAATCCGTAGGATTTACTATGAAATGATTAGTATATATTTATCGTACTACTGCGCAGTAGTATGATAAATGTTAAAAGTAATTTTCAATTTCAAAATCAGCCAATCCAGAATTATATGATTTTGTACGTCGAATGGGCGCCATCTTAAACATTTGGTCTGTTTGTTGTATTTGAATTTCCGGTTTAATTGCCTTATCCATATATTCACCATCAGCAATTCCAAAATCAATTTGTACATCGAGTTGACCTTCGTAACATGGGCCAAACATATCATATTTTTCCTGTTTTACCATTAAAGACATATAATCTACTTTAATTTTAGTTCGGTCGTATTCTTCTGACGACCAAGTCTCGAAAACAGATGATACCAATAAGGGTGGCCAAGATATCGATTTTTTCATTTTTGTTGTCTTTTTATGACAATCTTTTGCTTCCATAATTTCTTCGATAGTAACATATTCTCCACGTTTGAGTGGTTGAAAATTGTCTCCAAATATTGTTTCCATAGTGCTATTATATTGATAGTAAATAAAAGGTGAATACTATTTAATATATTGCAAAAAAAACATGTCAATTTTATCATTCAAAATTATCATTCAAAATTATTTGGTCAAAATTATTTGGTATAATGTTATAAAGATATCAATCGTTATAATAATAAAATGAACGAATTACAAATTCGACTACAACAACTAGAAGAAGAAAATACCCAATTACGAAATGAAAATAAAGAACTCCTTGAAAAACTGAAAAAAAATGATGACAGTCGCAAAAAATATTATGAAGAACACAAGGACGTTGTAAATGAAAAAGCAAAACAACGATTGAAGAAAATGGCCGAAGAAAATCCCGATAAATTGAAAGAATATCGGCGAACCGCCTATTTGAACCGAAAAGACAAATTGAAAAATACTATGAAAATTGAACCGATTTAGATATCTTGATTAAAGGTATGTTCCGGATATTTTACTTTAATTTTTTCAGTTAAAATCTCAATTTGTTCTTGCAAAACATAATCTTTTGGTAAAACCATCTTCAAATTTTGTCGTTTTTTATTCGCATCATATCTTTCATAAACTAAATGTGGTTTTTCTCGAAATTGTATCAAAGAGAAATATTTTGGAAGAGTTTTAAATTCTTGATATGTTTGCGGATATATATCAAGTTCTAAATCATCTACGACTTTATTTGCTTGTGCTAATTTATCTAATATAGATACTTGACCCGATTTACTACTTTCCCAAGGTTTATCTAATTTTGGATGACCATCTACTCGAAAATATTCACGAGATTTATTATTTGATTTATCATATACACTATGATAATATACTACATATTTACGTAGCATTGTATGTTCAATCCCGTCCGGTAAATCTCTCGCATTTGATTGGCGCTCACGTTTTGTATTTGGTGCAATTCCTTTAGAATTTTGTTCTTGTTCTTTACGATTAGCTAAACGCAAATTATTAAATGCATTATTTAATGGATTACGGTCAATATGGTCTACACTAATGTTCTTAGTTCCTTGACCATTTCCATAAAATTCCATAATAATTTGATGTATATATAATCCTTTTTTTGTAATTGGATCGTGTGTTGAAATATATCCATTTGGAGATAAATACCAAGTTAAATGACGCCCGACATTTTTCTCAAATTGTAGTATTTTTTCATATGATTTTGGACAGATTTTGCATATTGTATCTATTTCACAGTACATTAATATAATTTCTTGTGCATTTCCATCACTATCTATTTCGTTTATTACCCACATTGGATTTTTCATACAATATGCATCTACACCTAAAGTTGGATAATGTCCTTCAATATATTCCAAAACATCGTGTTGTTCTATTATTTTATTATGCATTTTATGGAATAATTTTACATTACATCTTCTCAAATCATACTTATTTCCATTTATAAAATGAAAACATACGTCTTCTTCTGAGGATTTATATAAAAAATTCAAAAATGAATATCTTTTATAATTTAATAAATATGATGGATAATCATCGGTAGAATTTTGAAAATGAAATCGTTTTTTACAATTTAATATAGTTGAAAAATCTTCAAAATTAACAAAATATGTACGATCTCCAAATTTAATATTTTGACAGTTTAATTCAGAATTAACTGAATATTCTGGGCGCATTTCAATTACGTAAGTGTCCGGTACGTCTGTTGCAAGTGCAGGAAACATAGTATTATCCATATTATATTTTATATAATATCGATTTCTTTATATCATTGTTCGAATTAATTTAAAAATGAGTTTAATTCGCTTAATTACTGTACGCGACGCCTGCCATGCCACTCATCACTCTGAGGACGTTGTAATTGACGGCATAGACACGGACCTTGGCAGTGGCAGTTCCGGCGACCGTGGCGGACGAAAGAACCAACTGAAGGACGGCATTATCTATTCTCGAAAAATTGCAGCTGCCAGAAGGCTGGTGCTCTTCGGGTCTCAAGGCGAACGAGTAGACGTTGATGCCAGTGTCCGGGTTGCGGGTGTGGTGCTGGTAGGGCTGGACAACGTCGAAGTAAGACCCCTCACGCTCAGAGAAACGGTCCTGGCCGTTAAGCTGGAGTTTGGCAGTCACGACGGGGTTCTCTCCCCAGCAGTGCATGTCAAGGGCAGTCTCCGCCAAAACGAATGTGCCGGCATCGGAGACATAGCTGCCCGATGTGACGTCTCCCTGGGGAGCAAATGGGCTGGGCCACTCTCCCTGGTTGGCACCGTCCATGGCACCCGGGTCCTGGAAAAGTCCAGCAGACGTGATGAATGCACCAGAGCCAGAGGTCTCAGCGGGTCCACCGAATGCATGGATGGCGTTGGGGAGCGCATCAATGGCATCGGTGTAGTTGAAGGGCTGAGCACCAAGGGTCTTGTACAAGGTCTGGCCTCCCTCCAAAGACGAGCAATAGTCGACGTTGGCATCGGGCTGAACAACCCAGATAAGCTCCTTGCAAGGGTGGTTGAAGTTGAGCTTGATCTTGTTGGAAGAAGAACCGACCGACTCATCACCAGTGAACTGGAGCTGCTCAATCAAGTACTCATGGGGGTTCTGTGCCATCTTTCTGCGCTCATCCGTATCGAGGAAAATGTAGTCGATGTAGAGGGACGCGGCAACGAGAGACTGCTGGTAAGCAGCAGAGACTGACTGACTGCCAGATGTACCAGAAAGCTGGTTGACTGCCCAGAGGCACTCACCAATGGGGCGGAAATCGATGTTGATCTTAACTTCGTGGTATTGGAGAGCAATCAAGGGCAATGCAAGCCCCGGGTTGCGGCAAAACCAGAAGAGGAGGGGAATGTAGAGGGTGGTCTCAGGTAAAGCATTGCGGGGAGCGCAAACCTGGGAAGGCCCACCGGCAGCAGAGCAAGGACCAGAGACGTTGGCGAACGTGGGGTCAGTGATGTAAGTCAAAGCCGTTGTGTTGCCAATCATCTTCCAGTATCCGCGCTGCTGCTCAGAGGTCATGGTAACCTGGTTCCAGATGTGCATCCAATCACCATACTGGCGATCTATGCGCTGGCCACCAATCTCAACCTCAACCTGAGCAATGAGCTGCTCGCCAATGAAGTCGAGCCAACGGGCGTAAACTCCATCTCCACGGCCCTGAGCCTTCATCTGCTGATTGATCTCAGGGAGTGTGACCTGGAGGTACGTGCGGTAGCACAAGTCACCATTTCGGCTGATTGTGCACGTAACACGGCGACCAAAGTCAGCCTGCCCAGAGAATGTCTGCTCAATGCTCTCCATAGCAAAGTTTGTGTGTCTGCGGTACGAAACCTTCCAGAAAGTGATCTCGGGCGTGCCCGTGAGGAAAACGTCTTGTGCGCCATAGGCGACCAATTGCATGAGGGCTCCTGCCATGGTAATAACTTTTTATATTCTTTCTTGAGAAAATAATTTGCAGTAAATGCAATTAAATAAAATTAAAAATAATATTTTTAATTTTACCGAAATATCAATTTATAAATTTCTACTACATATTAGCATCATAAAATAATTGTACAATTTCAACCATTTTATCTGAAGAATTATCAATCCAATATTGGATTTGTTCTTTTAAAACTCCTAAACGTTCCATCCATAAATTTTGATTGGAAACATTTGGACCTATACAAATAATACCCTGTTTATTTAATTTCCAACATGATTTTATTACAGACCCATTTTTGTCTAAATATTCGTCTGGATTAAATCTTATAAATACAATATTTCTATGGCCAACATCTTGGGAAATCTGCATTATTCGTTTATTTTCACAACTACAATCATATCGGTCGTGTTGATTTTCATCGATTTCCACAATAATAATATGGTTTCCTAAATCTAAGAATAAATCAGGGCGACGCCGAGAACATCCATCGTATATTTTTCGGTCAGATATCCAAGAAACATTCGGAAATTCATTTTGTACATACTCAACCACCGCTCGTTCTTTTGTTTTATAATTTCGGACAACTGGTTTATCGGGGAATAAATGAATATAACAATGCATACAATATCCATCATTTTTCAAATATTGGCCTAAATCTTGGCACCATTCCGAAGTACATTTGGCATAATTGATATCAACCATTCCATGTAATTTATGCTCTGCACAATATCGCCCACCTTTTATTCCTAAATAATTGTATATAGGTCGAATAATACAATTCGAAAATTCACATAATTTATGCGAAACATCAAAACTATCTAAAAGTTTATGTTCCAAGCAATATAATGGTTTTCCATTACTAGTTCCAAATGATGGAACTTTATTGCAATCTAAATAAATACATTTTGGATGTTTGGTATCAATCATTCCATTCAATTTATGAGTAGAGCAATATCTTGGCTGTGTATCAGTTATATAACAGTATGAAGGTGATAATGAACATTCATCTTGCTCGCAACGTTTATGTTTTACATCAATCATTCCTTCCAATTTATGTGTGGAGCAATAAATACCTTTTTTCATTCCAGTAAAATTATATTGCGGAATAATGATGCAGTTTTCGTGCAAACAATTTTTGGAAACTACATTTACCATCCCATCCAATTTATGCACTAAACAATATTTTCCACTTTTTTGGTGAGGCATATTATAAATTGGAAATGTAGTGCACTCAATACTATGACAACGTTTATTCGACACATTAACCATATTTTCTAATCGATGTTCATTACAAAATCTTTTTTTGGTTTCGCCTAAATAATTGAAGCCTGCTCTTTTTTTACAACCAATTGTTTCACAAAGTCGATCAATTACATTGACCATTCCATCCAATTTATGCTCTGCACAAAACTTTGCCAATTTATCATTACTAAACCCAAAATAACATCTTTTCGTACAATTTTCAAATTCACATTTTCCCATTTTATTTTTTGCCTAAATTCGTTCTAGAATATGAAAATATTTTATATAGCATTAATGCGGGCATTGAACTGATAATCAATTTTAAGGGAACCTACGGTTCCCTTGATAGGTTCCCTTAACCTTTATCGTACCGCAAATGACACATGTGTCATTTGCAGTACGATAGATGTATACCTTCAATATTTTATGACCACTTACTGCGCTTAGTCATAAAATATCAAGTAATACCAATAAATCCGTAGGATTTTATTCGGTATTATGAAGGTTAATAAAATTGAAAAGTCTTTTTACTAAAATATAATTAGTATTCAACCAACCCGACGTTTTATTTGACCGACTACTCATACAACATCAAAAATGGATCCAACAGAAAAGTCCAAAGATTTCTTAAATAAAGCGTTTAACGAATTAGGTAATAAAAATAATGCTATGAACGATTGTATCTATTGGCTGAAGCACAATTTAAAAGAAAATCCGGGCGACGCACAAATAATCGAGATTTTAAATTTATTGATTGAAGCGGAGAAAAAATCAGAAGAAGCATATGATAAATTGAATGCCATTGTTTGCCAACCATAATATTTGAGTGTAAAGTGTGAAAAATAAAGATATAAAGATAAATCACAAAAAATATTATTCACAATCATTCATAATCATTCACAATAATGATAGCCAGATTAATTAGTTATTCACAGCCCCCCCCAATCAATACTGATTTACCTGAACAAAACACAGTGCATACTGTACAAACTCTACAAGATCTGGTCGCTTATTGTGCCCGCGTTTCAAACCCCGCCAATCAAAATAATACAAAAACAAATGAAAAACTCATTCATTATCTTATAAAAAATGATCATTGGTCGCCATTGGAAATGGTGAGTATATGTTTAGAGATTGAAACGACCCGTGATATTGCCCGGCAAATATTGCGTCATCGTTCTTTTTCATTCCAAGAATTCTCGCAAAGATATGCGGTTGCAGATTTGGGAGTAAAATGCCGAGAAGCCCGCACCCAAGATAACAAAAATAGGCAAAATAGTATTTTGTCCGAAGATGCCGAATTACAAGAACTTTGGGCAAAGATACAAACCGACATTGCTGAACAAACGACCAAGGCATATAATTTGGCTTTGAACCACGGTATTGCAAAAGAACAGGCGAGAGCTGTATTACCTGAAGGTCTCACTGTTTCGCGATTATATATGAATGGAACATTGAGATCTTGGGTGCATTATATTCAATTACGTAGTGGAAATGGAACACAAAAAGAACATCGAGAGGTTGCATTGGCTTGTGCAGAAGCGATCAAACCATTTTTTCCGATGATAGGGGAACTAATAGTTCCCCTATGACCCCTCCTTTTAGGGGAACCCATGTCACTATGTGGTCCTATGACCCCATCCTTTACATATGATTGTCTTGTTAGTATTACTCGATATACGTGTAAAATGATATAAAATGTATTGATTATATCATTATAAAAATGGACTGCATTAAAATGGACGGCACTAAAATGGACTGCATTAAAATGGACGGCACTAAAATAGACAGAGTTGAGCAAATGAAAAAGGTACAAGGTACTGCCTTGGAACTATTCACTCGAAAAAATGCGGATTATGGTGATGCATTTGCAAAATATGGCGTGATTGGTGTTTTGATGCGTATTGAAGATAAAATACAACGGTCACTATCTATCACTAAAAATGGAGTGAATTTGGTATCGGATGAAGGTATTCGGGATACATTACTCGATTTGCATAATTATGCAGCGATGGCATTGATGTTATTAGATGAATAATCGGTAAAAATAAAAATTATGTAAATATATAATATATTTACATAATGTCTTTTTTAGAAAGATTTTTGATCCGTGATAAGTTATCTGTAAATTCGGGAAAGTCTTTACTTAGTAGCTCCATTTGGGCATCAGGATTAAATGGTCCAACGGGTATGGTAGTATATGATGCTTCATATATGTATGTCGCGAATTCTAGTTTTGGTGAAATTAGTAATGGTGCAATTAGTAAATTGAATTTAGCAGATGGTTCAATTATAGATGCCAGCTGGGCAACTGGATTTAATGGACCATTGGGATTAGCAATTGATGGTTCATATATGTATGTTGCAAATTCTGGGTATGACAACAGTGAAGGTGATATTAGTGGAAATACGATTAGTAAAATAAATTTAGCCGATGCTTCCGTCGATTTAAATTGGGCAACTGGATTTAATTCAGCCTTAGCTGGTTTAGCAATAGATGGTTCATATATATATGTCGCAAATATAGGTTTTATTACGGGAGAAGGAGGAGGAACACCTGATGTAAAAATTAGTAAAGTAAGTTTAGCAGATGGTTCGATTGTAGATGCTAGCTGGGCAACTGGATTAAGTGGACCATTTGATTTATTAATTAATGGTTCATATATGTATGTATCAAATTTTGGTACTAATACAATTAGTCAAATAAATTTAGCAGATGGTTCTATTGCAAATGCCGATTGGGCAACTGGATTAGGTGGTCCGTCGGGGTTAGCAATATATAATACATATATGTATGTTGCAAATTATGGTTATGGTACAATTAGTCAAATCAATTTAGCAGATGGTTCTATTGCCAATCCGAATTGGGTTGGGTTTGAGGATGCACTTTTATTTTTAGAGACATATAATACTAATTTGTATATATCATTAATAAGTAGTGGTACAATTTATCGTATTTCACTAGAACCAGAACCAGAACCAATTTCGGATATTTGTTTCAGAGCAAATACCCAGATTGAAACTGACCAAGGCATTATTGCGATAAATAAAATTAACCCAAAAATACATACTATACGCAATAGTCCAATTATCGGAATTACAAAAACGATTACTCTCGATAAGTATTTAATTTGTTTTAAGCCAAATGCGTTAGGATTAAATTATCCTAGTGAAAAAACAGTAATGAGTAAAAAACATCAGGTGTTTTATAATGGAAAAATGATAGAGGCAGATAAATTTGTTGGAAACTTTGAAAATGTGCATAAAATAAAATATAATGGCGAAATTTTATATAATGTATTAATGGAAACACATTCTAAAATCAAAGCCAATAATATGATTTGTGAAACATTACATCCAAATAATGTTATTGCAAAATTATACAATAATAATTTAGATGAAAATAATAAAAATAATATAATAGTGATTATGAATGAATGTATCAATAAAAATGATTATTCTACGTATAAAAAAACAATTAGTCAGTTACATTGAGCGCTATGTATCATTTGCTGCACAGTGGTATGATAAGGTTAATAGAGGGATCTTAAGGGAGGGATTGTGAAAGGGAGGGATTTTAAGGGAGGGGTCTTAAGGGAGGGATTGTGAAAGGGAGGGATCTTAAGGGAACCGTAGGTTTCCTTAAACCGCGGTTCCCTTAAACCGCGGTTCCCTTAAACCGCGGTTCCCTTAAATTATAATTTTATACTTTTTCGTCTTCCGATACTGTTTTTCGCTCAACTTCAAAGTATGGTCATTAGAATATAATTCTTTGCCGTGGTGTTTCAAAATAAACCGAATAATGCTCAAATATTGGCGTTTACAATCCCGCCCATTGACCCCAATACAAGAACTTGCCGGATAATATTTGCGAATATCTTCACCCAAAGCCAAGATTTTCTCCTGTAATTCTTGATTTTCATCCAAATCAGACAATAAAAATGTCAAATCTTGGTTATAATTCAAAATATCTAATAATTTTGCCAAAACATCAGATTGTTCGGCCGAATATTTTGCCGTTTTTTGAAGTCCTGGCATTGCGGTAATTACGCTATATCTATAAAATTCGATAATATATTTATATTGCTTTGTTAACATAAATATATTATTTGCTACGTTATGTGAGAAAATTGATAGTATTAATCAAATGTTAATAAATGAGATAAACATATAATAAATATCAAATATATTATACTAACCCATCAAATATATTACAATGTCACTCAAACCCTTGGTCAAATGGTCTGGAGGAAAATCTGACGAAATCAAGACTTTTGCTAAATATATCCCCACTGATTATGACACTTATTTGGAACCATTTATCGGCGGCGGTGCATTATTCTTCCATTTATCTCCGAAAAAAGCGGTGATTTCCGATGTACATACTGAACTCACTGATTTGTATCAGTCTGTAGGCCAAGGACACTCCCCAGCTATCGGTGAATTTATGGCAGCGCATCCAAACGAAGAGGCCGAATATTACCGCGTTCGCGATGAAATGGTTGTCGAAACTCCCCTAGATAATGCAAAACGGTTCTATTATTTACGCAAAACATGTTATCGTGGAATGTTGCGATACAATAAAAGTGGCAAATTCAATATTCCTTTTGGTAAATACAAAACAGTCAATTTCGAAGATACGCAAAACCCCAAATATACTGAATTATTGGCAAGAACGACGGTTTTGAAAACAGGGTTTGAACAAATATTTGCCGAATATAATAGTCAGCAAAATTTCATGTTCTTGGACCCGCCATATGATAGTGAATTCACCGATTATGGATATTGCAAATTCGGCAGACCAGAGCACGAGGTATTGGCAAAATGTTTTAAGGAAACCCAAATCCGATGCCTAATGATTATTGGCAAAACCGATTTCATTATGGATTTGTATCGAGATTATGTGGTTGATGAATATGATAAAAAATACCGGTTTAAGTTGCATTCCGGTCGGGTCGGAAGTGAAATTAATACGACGCATTTGGTCATCAAGAATTACCGATAATTCCATAAATATGGAAGTGGTACAGAATATAACATATTTGGAATATAATCGACTGATACCTTGTGAAAAATGCGCCCTAGCATTTCATTCCATTCTAATGGATAATTAGTTCCATCACCTTTTTGTGTTTGCGGATAAGTAGATGGATTTTGTCTAAGTTCTTCCAATTTTGTATCTAAAAATGCTAACATGGAGCCATACCATTTTTGCGTAAATTCAGTATTTGGTCTAACAATATACGCTCCATTTCCTACTAATTCTTGCCAGAGATGTACTGCATCTGGATTAGCAATACAAGAGGGTCCTCCTTCATGATATCCATTAACATAACAATGTGGATTATTTTGCATATCATGAAATGCATTTACCCAACTGGCCGATGGCGTTTTTATATCACTATATCCTCCTCCGTAAAAATGCATAAAATATGTGCGCAAATAATCAGATTTATGGGTTTCAGATAAGTATGTATATGACTGATGCAATGGATGATCTGGTAAAATATATTCATCTAATGTTTCTGGTGTTACTAATACAACATCACATTCACTCATATTTTTTAAATCATTCAAACATTGTATACGACTATCCGACATTGCATTCGACCCCGTCCAAAAACAAAAAATGGTTAAACTATTTATATAGTCTGGTTTAGCGGTCATATAATAAATAATTGTATATTTAATTATGTGTTTAAACTCAGTTCTAAAATGAAATATTCCTTTTCAGCATCATATTTTTCATATCGCATTAATATTTTGTGATTAGTTATTGGCTCTCTGGTCCATCTAAATCCATATGTTTCGTAAAATGTCACTGCGCTTTCTACTGAACTCAAAATAACTTTAATGTTTTTAAATTTATGCTCCGCTTGCTCGTGTGTCCGTTTAATATGCTGAATAAAATCGTCTAACATTTTGGATGCATATCCATATTTCTTGAATTTGGGTTTTGTGCAGATCATTAAAATGTAATAGGCGAGTTCATCGGTCGTTTTGTCGTAATGTTTATGATAAATCAACATTGAGGGGCAGTTTTCTATATTGAAATCCGTGTCTATACATCGAAATACAACTTTATTCCGCAAGTCAGTTAGTAATGTGAATACATAATTTGGACATATTACCCGATAGGAATAACCATAAAACAATTCGAATATTTTTTGGTAGAATTCTTCCATTTTCGTCGAAATTTGTTCAAGGTCGCCATCTACGATTTTATTCACAATCTCATCGGAATAAAAGTTCATTTGTTGTTACAATTGTATAAAATGATTAGAATAAATATTTATTATCAATAAATAAGTTATTGATAATATAGTTCAATTTTTTAAGAGCGTTTCGAATATTGTTTTTGAGAACGTTTCGCCGTTTTATTTTTCTTTTGTTTTTCCATCTGCTTTTGTAATACTTTTTTATTGAATTTTCGGGTTTTCTTCGACTTTGATTTGATAGATAGAGCTTTCTTAGGCTTTAATTTTAAAACTGGCTCAGGTCTATGCTCGAGCATTTCTTTTTGCAATTCTTCTTCCACATCTTTTTCTAAATCCGTACCATCAGTTATCGAAATAATCGGTTTTGAAAAGTCCGCCGTTTTCAATTTACGTGCTCGGTCATATTTGCGAATGAATTTTTCCAAGATTTTAAAAGTTAATGGTCCCGCTATTTGGGTAATTTTTGCACGGTCTTCTTCATCTAATACACTTGCGACATAATTCATCAATAATCTTGGAAATTGTCGAAATTCTACCAAAATAATATTATCTTTAATCTTCATCTTGGTCGAATTCGCATCTATTCCTTTATATTCAAACCAATCGTGTGTTTGTTCATAACTATCTTTGTTGTATATCGGATCTTCAAAAAAATCAAAATAAGATGCTAAAGAATAATGCGGATTGCCATAGTTTTTAATGTCGGTTTTTTCCAGATGATTTTTCAAATTAAAGGCATTTTTACGCACTAATTTTTCATTCTGGTCTTTCAATAAATATTTGACTAAAACCGTGTGTTGTACGAATAATGTTTTAATAATATTCGCCAATATTTTGTTTTGCTCTTCCTGAGATTTACCAAACAATTTCACATCAAATAATATTCGCAAACATCGTTTTAATTCAACATAAAGTTGATAATTACTATGTCTTGCATTTAATGGCAAATAGCTTTTAAAATATTTATCGGCTTTGGTTTCTTCAGGTAATGGATAATAAGTATTGTAGTACATATAAATTTTGTATAATATCAATGCGATATAGTTATAAATCTCCCTAATCAATAGTTTATCTCTAGCCAATATTTTTGTTTTTTCCGCAATAACTACAATTTTATAGTCGGTTGCTTTTGCATTATATTCTGTGACTAAATGTTTTGTGCATTTTTCGATAGCATTTAATTCTTGGACACGTAAAGCACATAATTTAGTTAAACACTCATATGAATGTGAATTATCTTCTGTTAATTTTTTCATAATGAAGAAAATATTGGCAACGTGTGCCGAAAATGTCATTTGAATAGTGGTATATGCTGTGTCTAATTCTCCCGGTGTTGTTTTCATATAATATAAATTTGTTTTTGGTAAGTTATATAACTTAGTATTTTCAACTTCCACATTGCCCGATTCTGTATTATTTGCAATAAATTTTCCTTTTTTGAGTTGTAAACTATGTAAATGTTTTAATAGGATTTTGACTGTATCTGTAAATGTTTCCAATACTATATTTGCATGGAGCTTGGGTTTGTAATATGTGGCTACCCATTCAACGTCGGAAAAAGTCGCACAACTTGCATTTTCTGGACCTTGCAAGAAATTGATATCATATGTAGGTCCTCCGTCGATTTTATATTTATATAATTGATTTTTATAATTCATTCGTTTTTCATCGCGTTGTTCTTTGTTTGATGTACTTCTAAGGGAACTAGGAGATTTAAAAGATCTAGGGGATTGGATAGATGGCATTTCTTCACATATATTTTGCAACTTTCGCAAAAATAAACTTTCGGCCATATCATTCGTTATATGGAAAGAAACGTCTTTCTTGCCTACATCTAAAAATAACATTTCTTCTCGACGATAAACATATTCTTTATCTGTAAAGTCGGCATTTTCTTCATCGGTATTTTCTAATATTTCATTAATATCTCGCTGAGAACTATCTGTATTTAATAACATATGAATTGGTTCGCCTGTCTCTAAATCAGCATTTATTTTAGTTAGTTTAATGAGAGCACTTGTTTCTAATTCATAGCCGATACTTAATATGTGTTTAAATGCTTTATTTCTAAATATGTCTCCTCCTTTGAAAGTTGACATTATTGGATAATGGATAAGTATAGTTATATTATAATTATATATTATTGGTATGTTTTATGATGAGTCGGACGTTTCTAAATTCGACATATCAAAATTGGATTGTACAAACTTTTCTAAATAGTTTTCTCTGAAAACTTCTCGTTTTCCTTCGTGTTTTTTGGTGAAAATATAAGACCCGTCTAACTTTTTAACTGACCATCCTTTATCTAATGCATTCATAATAAATATCATTTTTTTTATTTCGGGAGTTTGGAGCACTTTTTTATAAGGCGATTCGACAAAAATGGGGATTTTAACGGGTTCTGTTTTGTCTGACATATATATGTTTTGCGATTATAAAACATATATTTTTACGTGTATAGTTTTTACGGGTATAGTATAATTATATAAGAATTCTATTAGATGGTAAATTATTTATTTTATTTGTATTTTTACGTAGTTTAATCGTTCTACTTTTAACCGTTTTACTTTTAACCGCTCTACTTGTATCATATATTTTATGTAATTGTTTGTTGTGTTTTTTTGAAATTTGTAAAACACTAGATTTTAATCGTAATTTTAAACTTCGATTTTTACCTGGTTTATTATGTTTTTTTGCAGAAAGGGTTGCTTTTACTGGCTTTTTACTTTGGTTTATTTTAGTTTCTAAAAATATTTGTGGATTATTTAATATATCCATAGATGCCCATTGATTTATTGTATTAAAATAACTACTTATATTTTGTAAAAACCTGTGATAATATTTTGAGATTTCGCTAGCAAATTCCGTGCCATTTTTATTTTTTTCATTTAATATTTTTAATTCGTTTTTAATACGATTAATATCATATATTTCATTGAAATTCATCTGATGTAAAAATAATATAATTGTCGTATTATCATATTTATCAAATAATGTGAACATTTCTTTGTAATAATCACCATGTAGATTGATAGTTGATTGTGTAGTTATCCAATGATCATTATTGAACAATCTTAATCCATTATTATAAATTATTGGACTTACATCAAATGGTTTCAATTTATCACCACTATTTCCACCATATTGAAATGATTGTGTTTTTCGTTTATTTTGATGATTGGTAGATTGCATAGGTACTGATTTGGTAGAATGCGTTTTCATAGAAGTGGATTTGATAGATTTCATAGAGGCCGATTTGGTAGATATTTTAGAAGATGATTTTTTAGAAGATGACATATATTCAATATAATCCTTTTGTGTGGCATCAAACATTCCAACATATGATAATAAATTATTAGCATTTATTGTAGTAAATGGAAATACGGTAGGTGATAATGTATTAAATGCTTTTGTACGAATTAATTCTTCACCCGTAAATTTGTCATCAATATAAATTGTATTTAATAATATAAATGTGTATGATAATGCATTACCAATAACTAATATAGATTGCATATATTTAATAAACTCAGCTTCAATTTGTTGTTGATTTTTTTGCAATATTTTATTAAAATTGTTCTTGAATTTAGTTACTAATTCGACTAGTTCATCTGAATAACGTTTAAATACCATCATATTTGCAATATATTTGGAAAAATTTGGAGCCGTTTTCATTTTTCGTTCAGCATCAAAAAATAATGATTTTATCATAAAAAGCGTGAGTTGAATTCCATCAAATGGATTTGAAAAATTAATTTGTCGCCATTTATTTATTATATTATTTTGAACTGTGAAATTATTTATTTGTAAATTTGGAAACAATTTTCGTACATGTTTATCGTGTTTTATTTTATTTAGTAATTCACGCTCTAATCGTTGTCTATGGTCTAATGAAAAAAATGCTGATACTCTACTTAATAAATTATAATATGTATAATTATATTTGCTGCCTCCAAAAATTGTCACAGGGCCATAATTAGCTTCTGCACGGCTACCGCCTCCACTTTCACTAGTAGAACCGTCTTCATATACTATTTCAAATATATCTGGGTCAAGACCTTCTGCTGAAATTGAACTAGGATTATGTATATCAGGATTAGTATCTATAATTTCAATATATCTTATTGGAGCTATTTCGCGGTTAACTTTATCAATAATTGCATCAAATATGATTTTGCAGGATTTTGCTAATGTTGCAAAATATGGTACTCCAGTTTTATTTGTTTTAAGAAGTGGTGTTCTAGTAGAGACTCTTCTGTGTATAATGAAATTATTCAATGCAATTTCATCGGAAAGTTTATTTGATGGTGGAGGACCTCCACCACCTCCTTCAGCTCCACCAGCTCCTTTATCTCCTTTAGCTCCACCAGCTCCTTTATCTCCTTTAGCTCCACCAGCTCCTTTATCTCCTTTAGCTCCACCAGCTCCTTTATCTCCTTTAGCTCCACCAGCTCCTTTATCTCCTTTAGCTCCACCAGCTCCTTTA